>LFRM01212816.1_pt2 | contig 21366 bp, 11 predicted proteins | sample 618341 | NCBI WGS metagenome assembly LFRM01 (sample SAMN03654438, study PRJNA283298) | anaerobic digester metagenome | isolation source: pool of bioreactors CSTR01a, CSTR02a, and CSTR03a thermophilic anaerobic... | place: Denmark: Kgs. Lyngby | collected 2014-05-21 | reverse complement strand
TTCAAATCCATGGAATCGTTTTGACGAGCATGCAATAATGCCTCGACCAACCAAGCGATAACTTCTATATCATCCATGGCTAACGAAAGTCCGGAGGCGTAAATCCCCCTCTTTGCAGTTCTCTTCAGCACACCCCAATCGGCAAGGCTAAGAAATATCTTTTGTACAGCCAAAGATACCGCACCTCGTTCTCCATATTGCTCACTAATGCGACGTTGCACTTGACCGACTGCCGTTGTTCCTTGAAGTCTCAGCTGCCTTCCTATATGCATAGCCACAGCACTCCAAAAAGGATATACTGCCATGGTCATACCCCAATGGACTGCTATATGCTCCTCGCGTGGGACGCGCGATAAAAGTTTCAGGCCATCATCTCTAAGACAAACCAGGTCGTTGGGAGGGCGAACCCATATTTTCCTTAAAATAACAATAGTTTTTTCCCTACTACCACCTTTAACGTTTTTACCACCGTAGAGCTTATTGTCTAGCAACCTTTGAAGGGCATCGTAAATGGATGGCTCATCGTTTCCAGCAAGGATTAAGTTAGCTGTCCTTTCCAACCACTCAAGGCGTATCAGCCTACTAAAGCCAATTTGTGAAAATCTTTTTTCTGATGTTCGTTGGCCGTTGTGTGGCACAATCTCACCCCCAAGAAAGGATCTGTTTGCTCTAAAGTCGTTCGACTTCGATAAATGGAACTAGTAGCTCCTCGACGCTAATACCGCCATGACCCACAATAACATCGCCCTTTCGCACAAAGGCCGTCCGACCTGGTGCGATTAAAGCATAATAATCATCCGGAAGGCCAATGGGTGGCCATTCCAAGGAATCGGGAAATAACTTTTTGCTTCTGGCTCTTAAACCAGGATCGGAATATATGCGAACACGCTCTCCTCGCAAATCCGCGGTTGCCCCTTCGTTGGGACTACCAATTCCCTTCGCTTCTATGTTCCCATGGTCTGATGTAATATACACCCTAAAATCGCCATCTATTAAGAAGTTTAAAAGGTCTCGCATAAATCCCTGCTTAGCCCATTGTCGAATCTGATTATGCATGCCAGCGGCACCTAGCTGCATTCCATGCATTATCCGATCAATCTTATCTATGATCAGACCAACTACTCGTAATTGATCTCGACTCATTAACTCGGAAATATCACTCAATATTCCATCGCCCAACCCTTTTTTGTAAACAATCTCATTAACACTAAGCCCCTGATCTGTCCAAAATTGAGTCCAAAGATTCGGTTCTTTATCGGTCGTACGAATGCTTGCTGAAAAATACATAGGTGGTTTGCCTGCAAAGACAGCTTGTCGAGAGACAGAAGTTACAGTAGGTACCCAGGCAAAAACTACAGATTCTTTAAACTGCAATCTTGAATCTAACTCATTCAAGACCTCACGCAAGGTTATCCATTGATCCAAAGCAAGGCCATCAACTAACAAAAAGGCGATCTTCGTGCTATTTTTATCCCTTAGATTCCGCGCAAGGAACCTAGGGATGTGATGCAACATCACGGGCGATACCGGCGAAAGATTTATAAGACTTGCGTAACGTTTCAAAACCCAATCCAGGAACATGACATCGATCTTTGATTGTAATGCTGCAATGCGCTCCTTATATTCCCTCGGCAAAATAAAATCCGTTCCAAATTCCAAGGCCAAGAGTTCAGCCCATTTATAAGCAAAGTGAAGCCACATCTCATAGCGCATATCTACATTTAATGCCTTTTTTACAGAATCGATCAACCTATCCACGTGATAACAGTAGCTTTCTTCAGTGCCAATCGTGATGCCAAAAGTAATCCAAGGTTCTTTAGGTATCTGTATTTTTTCGCAAGGGACTGGGTGAAGCAAGCCCTCAAGAAATAGGTCATCAATATAAACGCGAATTTCCTCATGATCAAAGGGTAAAAGTGCCGGTCCTGAAAATCTTAACCCATAACTTGAAGGCTCTTCACGTGCTATATCGCCCTTTAGAGTTAGGGAATTTAAAAACACAGGCCATCGTTCTTGTAAAAATGCAAAAAATGCCTGTCTATCCGGAACTATGGCATCTAAGGGCCACTCTTTGAACATTTCGTTTTGTTGAAGCAACTGTATAAAATATTCATCAATGATCGGCGGAATTCTCATACCGAGGTAATGTCGGCGAAGTAACACCAAAAGCAGATCCTTAGGCTCTTTAATAAACTCCGGGATTATTTCAAATACGGAGCGAAGTATGAAGCCTTTAGTAGCGTTATCTCCCAATCGTCCTGGCGAAAACTTTTCTTGAGCTTGGAATAAAGTATCAAGGTAAACGAAATCAAGTGCAGCGATAACCGGATAACTTAAATTCGGAAAAAGATCACTTAGGGAGACTGAGACTTTACGCCCAGCTTGAAGCAAGTCATATGGCAATAAATCTAATTCATTTGAAGCCAGCCTTAGAACTGCCATTGAATCGGTCTCTTCGCCATTATCCCAACGAGAACGAAACTTAGATTCATAGATATATCTAAAGGCAACATTGTCATCGAATGGTATCAATTCAAAGCCCCTTGCGCGCATTTCTTCGAAAATGCCCTCTTCAAGCAATAAACCATCTGGATCTGCAACTAACGTGAGGCGCGCAATTTGAGGCAGAAACTCTCTAAGAATTTTATCACGCCAACTAGCCATTGGTTCCCTCCTCTACGCGAGCTATTAGCACTGGAACCATTTCCGGCAAGGCTTTAGCTTTACGCTCAAGCTCTTCATAGAAGTATCTTTCTTCCTGATCCAAAAGTTTTAGTCGATGGCTACGCACCTGCTTCAGACCAATGCGCATTATGGTCTTGCGTCGTGCAGCAAATGCATATTCGCCCTTTCCCCGCTCCCGGATAAGATGTTCTTTATGAGCCTGGATCAGCTCGTCATAGACAATCTTGCCCTGCTGTTCTCCTGCTTTCCAAAGCCGCTCAAAGACCTGATACGAGCTTTCGATATCCAAGTGCCGGAGGATCAGGGGATATGCGGTCAATAATTGATCCCAAATGTACTTGGCAGTTGGGATAAATATTTGGTCGCTGTCAGTTAAAAACAAGGGCATCATTCGATAACGGTTCCAATCGGCGGTTGAGATTGAAATTCGCCATAGAGACCAAAAACCAACGATCTCTGATGCCAGCTCATGAAGCGCGATTACCGGTATTGGCTGTCCCGGCACAAAGGGCGGAAGATGCATCGCCAGACGTCGCACTTTCGAATCTTCAAACGTAACATAGTGGCTTAACGGATTTTTTCCTGCTTCTTCCTTGCTAAAGACAACATCAGTCATTATCTCTTCGTCTGGCCAAGTTAGATCCCATACGTCATCTTTTTTCTCAACCTTGCCACCATTAGCCAAAATATAGTTTATAGTCATACGCTCCACCCAATACGGAAAGGGATGAGCTAACAACCGTTGCGCTTCCCGAGGGTCTAAATCTCCTGCAGAACCGAGCAAAGAAGCGCTCTGCCTGGACTCGATCGCCTCTTCTCGGATGCTTTTTATTACCTCATCAACCTTGGCTTCCACATTTTCAGGGTTTAGTATCGCTTCAACATAAAGATCGTCGAAGATCTGACCTGCTTTGGCAGAATCAAGCACGTCAGCAGTCTTGTCTATGCCAAATTCTCTAAAGATGAGATCCAGCTTCTCTTCTAACACCTCGCGAACGCGCCCTTCAACTGAATCCTGAAACACAAAATTAAAAGCTCTCACTATACGCGACTGGCCAATGCGGTCTACCCTGCCAATACGCTGTTCCAAGCGCATTGGGTTCCAGGGGATATCGTAATTTATAACCACATGACAGAATTGGAGATTAAGGCCCTCGCCACCAGCGTCCGTCGAAATTAGAACACGCACATCTTCCGCAAAAGCTTTTTGCACTTGAACACGCTCGTCCATATCCATAGAGCCATTAAGGCAGGCCGCAGAGATGCCCCTCTCCGTTAAAAACTCGTAAAGCATCTCCTGAGTTGGCACGAACTCTGTAAAAACCAGCACTTTAAGATCCGGATCACCTTCATCAGCCTGAAGTCGGTAAATCCAGCTAACCAGCGCTTCAGCCTTAGCATCGTAACTTTGGCTTTCACAATCTTTGGCTAAATCTAAAAGGCGGCTTACCTCTGTCTTTTCATCCTTTAAAGCTTCGGACCGAAGTCTAATGGCTATATCTATTTGCTCCTGACCATCCAAATCGGCCCAATCTTCCTCGATAATTGCTGGAAATAATGATAACTGTTCAAGCGGTTCTTCAAGCACTTCGAGGCGCCTTTCAAGCGACGTGCGAATGGCTCGCGTACTCGAAACTACCAGCCGTTGCATTAAAATCATCAGAAACCCAATATAATTGCGCTTTTCAAGCTTCGCTTTGTTATAGCCTTCGCGTACATATTCAGTTACTTCTTCGTAAAGCAATTTTTGCTGTCTGTGACGATCTTCCCAAGAAACTGGTACCAACTGTGTATATCGCGGTTTGAATAGCGGCTGACCTTGCACGTGTATGGCTTTACGCTTCTCCGTTCGAATTACATACGGCTGCACCCGCTCTTTAGACACACTATTTACATCGGGGAATGCTTGGACATCTAGGAGCGAAAGCAGCCTATGGAAAGCATCCGTCTTACCTTGATGCGGCGTAGCGGAGAGCAAAAGCAAATAAGGAGCAGCTTCCGAAAGACCCAAACCAAGCTTATAACGGGCCACCTGATCCGTGCTGCCGCTTAAACGGTGTGCCTCGTCTACTATGACCAGGTCCCAACCAGCAGAGACTAAATTCTCGAAGCGCTCCTTATTATACTCAGCAACCTGTTCCATCGACCATCCGCGTCGGTTATCCAAGGGTTTCACTGAATCCATTGAACAGATCACTTGAGGATGAATTTGCCAGAGGTTTTCTTCGCTGGCTATCCGCCGATAAGCAGAAAAATCGCTTGGTATGATTAAGCGAAACTCTTCTTTAAAATGAAAGCGCATCTCTGCTATCCATTGAGCCACCAATCCTTTGGGGACAACAACCAAAGTGCGCTTAACCAAGCCTCGTAGCTTTAACTCACGCATTATGAGCCCTGCTTCAATGGTCTTGCCAAGTCCAACTTCGTCCGCCAAAAGATAGCGAACCCGATTCGAGGAAACAGCCTTAGACAGAACATTAACTTGATGAGGCAACGGTATAACTGACGATTCTATTGGCGCAAGCAAAACATCTTGAGTCAAAGCATCGGCAACCCTCGCTGCGGAAGCAAGATAGGCTATCTGGTGCTTATTGTCGATTGCAATCTCACATATAGGTTTAAGTCGCGAGGCTGATATACGAACAACAGCATTTTTACTAGGCATCCAGACACGACAAACAGTCTCGCCCCAAAGCGTCTGGGTTTCGATTACACGGCAAAGCTCTTTATGGTCGAAGCTGTAGCGCCAATCATCTTGATTTTTTCTTCCAATTTCCACATTCATTTGCTTCTCCGGCATTACTTTCGCTGATCGCTAACCTTGAGAGCGCGTAAGCGCCTGATCGTACCACATCAATAATTTCGGGTCTTCCAAGAGAATTTTCTCCGGGATCTTGCGCGCTACGGCGATGATGGTTGTGTAATCGTGTTCTTGCCAGGCTTTCTTAAAACCAACGCGAACTGCTTCAAGCCGAACAGGTCTTATCCGTCTTTGTTTGGAATTTCTGTATTCTTCAAATTCCCGCAACAAGGCACGCTCACGAAGCCTCTCTAAATCGCTCGCTTTATTTGGATCGGGGACATGCCAACGGTCCTTTGCGCGCTTTATGAGCTCTTGGTTTTCAGTATATAATTGGCCATTTTCTTCCCTGGAGCTGCCTCCTGCCAGCTCTTCCTGTATAGTTTTGCGTAAATCAGAGCTTTGCTTCATCCAAGAAACTATTTGTGCAGGAATTGGCCCTTTACCGTCATAGCGAAGAAAGTTTTGCTCCAAAATTTCCAAAAGTTCAAGCGGTTTTTCGTGTTTTTGCCAGCCACCAATTTCCTTTATAAATTGCGGATGTAGTTCCTGAAAAGTTTGCGGCTTTTTGGTGAGATTTATCTTAAACCATTGAATTGCAGAAGATTCATCGGTAACGGCAAGTTCAAGCTGCATAACCTCTTTTATTTTCATACGTTTTTTGTCGTATTCCACTACCTGATCAGGCAAGAAATACATCCCGTCGCGCTCTGGAAAACGTTGTGCAAGTCCTTCGTAAAACTCGGCCGCAGAAAGAGGGACGGTGACTCCGCGCAGAACATGAAAAGCCACCATTCTGTCATAGAGCAAGTAGTTTTGACGTTCGGCAATGACCTCGGCCTTGCCGCCCTTGGAGATGAATACCGGAAGCTTTTTTAAGTGCGTGCGGACAAAATCCCAGACGCCTTCTTCGCTGCCCGCTTCAAGTTTGAAACGTTCTTCCAAACCTTCGTTGGGCTTGTAGCATGAAATTATGAGGTCTTGCTTAACGGCAGAGGCAGACGTTACCTGTTTAAAGGAACCCTGTTGTTTATCAAGAGTACGAATATCGGCAACCACAAACCCAGCTACTTGCAAAGCTTCCATGATAGCATTCCAAACACTATTCTTAGAGTTATGAAATTCCACCGTCATCCAACGACCGGGCTTTAGCACCCTATGATATTCCTTGAAGCACTCCGTCATCAATCGCTGATACTCCGGCAATCCTTTGCCCTGCACTTTGTTTTCGATGGCCTCAGGCTTGTTGTTGGTAAAGACCCTGAGCCATACTTCCCACAAGAAATTAAGCTCGGAATACATCAAATTTCCGCCAAAAGGGGGATCGGTAAAGATATAGTCAACACAATGTTTTTCAAGATTTAAGATTGATGTTGATTGAGTTTTAGTATAGGAATAGGATGTAGCAATAAAGGCTTTTGCGATACATTTAGCTTTACTATTCATAACCCATGTTGGTAGTGTCTCGGCAATAAGTGAACTAACATACAAAGTACCTGTCAAAGGGCCATTGCCACGATTGCCCATGTTATATCTAACTATTCGAGAACAAAGTGTTCCAACTATGGATTGAAAAATAAGGCGTGTTTGCATTGTTAGTAATTTATTTATTGCACTCAGCACCCACAAATTTCGCTTCGTATAGAAATGGTGCACGTGGGTGAGGCCAATATCATCGTTACGACGAGACTCTTCACCCTCGGGCATCCGATCCGTAGGAAACCAATAGGGAATATCAAGCTGTTCGATCTTGTCAATAAGCGCTATATCAAAGGTATCTGGCGCTTTTTCGTAACGTTTTTTGCCAACGCTGTAGTTTATGAGCACAGGAACCTGCTTTGCCTGGCGAATAGTCTTATCAATTGCATTATCATATTTGGTAACCCAGGCACGATCCATGTTGCGCTTGGTAAGCAGCGCACCGCAATGCGGGCAAAGGAATTCTTTATGGACTTTGCCCGCTTTTTTATCAACAGCAGATTCCCAAAAAATGACGTCCTTCGTGCATTCGGGACATATAAATACATCAGACCAGACTGTGTAGTTGATCTGTCCCAGGTTTGGGATTGCACGAATTAGTTTTCTGGCTTCATCGGCAGTTTTACACGTTTTAAGCTTATCGGCCCAAATTTCAGCTTTGTCGGTCTCTGCTTGATGCAATGTGGCATACATCCAGCTGCATTCTTCTTCAACTTCACGTAGAATACGTTTGGCTTCACGCTCAAAGGCCTTGACGTCTACAGGTGTGTTATAGTTATAAGCTATGAATGTAGCGGCTGGAGACAGATCGTTTAACACTGCGTATCTGGCGCCGAGCTTAGAAAAAGGCTTCCATGCGCTTTTCCCGTTATCTTCTGTCTCCTGTTGATACACTACGCCCTGATCGTCAACCATATAACCAAGTGATTCCACTGTCTTGCGATCGCCGCAAAGTTGGGCCGCCACGCCGGTCATGCCCGTGCCGCAAAAACCGTCAAAGACAATATCGTCTGGTTCAGTATAATGAAGTATATACCGCATGATAGCCTTATGTGGCACCTTTGTGTGATAGGAATGAGCGTTATAGATCGGGTCATTTTTGCCCTCGCTTACATCGGCTGCAAAGGGTTCACGGTGGTATTTGTCGCTTTCCGGATTATATGCTTTGTCATGACATCTGATGAAATCCTCGATGAATGGATTAGGGCAGGCCGTATAATAAGGCGGGTCAGAAAGGCGCAAAATATCCTCTGTCTTGCCGTGTGGGAAACCAATCTCATCTTTATATAGCGTTAAAAGGTCTGCATCGCCGTTTCCGCGGCGAGCAATTCGTGCTGCTTTGACCATATTAAGGGCAAGCTTGTTAATGCCCTCATCGTCGCCAACGGGCCAATGTTCGAGAGACTTTAAACGAGATATGGCGTCATCTACCGTAGTAAAAGGGACACCCTTGAGCTTGGCATTTAATTCTTCCAGTCCTTTGCAAAGAAGATCAAGAAAGCACTCCCGCCGTTTTTCGTCATTTTCAAATGTAATCCCCAGGCAATTTACAGAGGCATCTAAGTCTAACTTGCGGGAAGGCATAGATTCTAAATCAAAGAGGATCTGTTGATGATGTTGTCTTGTTTTTTCGTTCACCTAAATCATGCCACCTTCCATAAAAGTCACATATAAACTTATAGACTTTACTCTAATACTATCCTAACCTTGTTGGGTTCTTTGCCCCTGGCAAGCTCGGCCAAATAGGCTTCAAAACGTTTCTTCATTTCATCCAACGTCACGGGCGAACCGCCTGCAAAGAGGGCCGTGTGCAAATCTTCGATCTTAACTTCGACCTTGACGAGGCCTGATAACACCTCCTGTATGACGCGGATAAAATCCTTGCTTAATACATCAGGCAATTGCTGTTCTTCCATAAATTTCTCAATTTGTTTTCGATCCTCCGGTTTCAGCAAATCGAGGTTATTCTGAACTGTTGGGTCTTCTAGGTTGGTTAGCAACGTAACAGTCCATTCGTTAAACAAATTATCTAGTCTCTCATCTAGGGATTCAAGCTCAATCGCTGCAGATCTGAGGGGCGTCTCTACCGCCGGCCGGAAGGAACAATAAGGACATTCCGGCTTTGTAGCGAGGTCTTGTTCGGTAAGTTTAAAACAGCTTTTCAAGTCGGCCAATCGTTCCTCAAGCTCCCTCAGTTGAGAAAGGGGCATGAGATCTATGCTGGCTAAGTCGCGTAGTGCTTTTAACCGCTCGTCATTATTCATCAGCTCTTTTTTTCTTCTGTCCTCGTTCACGCCCAATCTGGCCTTGGTGTGCATATCTAGATAAGCATTGATGTAGGATTCTTTAAGGTCGGTCAAATCTCGCCGTAGCTTTGGCAGTAAATCACCACTCCCACAATTCAGCCTATCGCCTACTGCATCCATCCATTTGCCCTTAATCGAAGTTATTGTTTGGGCTCGAATTTCCCTTGTCTTCTTGGTCCATTCGTGATCCTTTGGCATAAGAGTTTCGGCATTAGACAGATATGAAACGATATCTTTTAGATCGTTTAGCAAATCCTGCAAAAATTCAACCCGCACAAGACAGTTCAAATCATCCTTGTAGCGTTTAATTTCTTGAACTTCGTAATGAAAGTTTTTGAGCTTGCCAGATGTATTGTAAGCTTGTAAGCTTTCCAGAAAACTTTTCATTCGCTCAAGAGCCGAGTAGTACGCTTGCTGCGTGGATTCGTCCAAAATATATTCACCCCAAAAGACAATACCTTGGCGCAATGTTTGTTGAGCCAAAACAATTCGCTCCAAAAATCCGTCTACTCTTTTTTGCATCTCGATAATTGGATCATTCTTGCCTTGAGCGATGAGTTGAACCATGCCCGGCGTCAGATCTAACAATTCAAATAAGGCTCTAAGGGCCGGTAAGTTCCACTCCTTTGGTCTTTCTATGTGTTTAAAATTGACCAGTTCGCTTATTGGCTCAGCGGCCAACTCGGGTAATGCGGTGGCATCAAATTTCCTGCCGGGGATCGAAAGGACAATATCTCCGGAGTAAACCAAAGCGGCCAAAAGCACTACAACCCATTCAGGTTCTAAGCGATAGCCCTTATCAATAGCAAAATACTCTACATCGCTTACATCCTGAATCAACTCTGAGCGGTTAACGACATGGCCATGTTCCTTCTTTTTGAGGATATTTAGGATGTGCTTTGCATATTTAGAACGAGAGGGGTCAAGCCTATCGCCGTCTAGCAACTCCAAGGCATCTAGTACAGCAGTTGCTTGTTTGGTGCGATTTTGTCCGGCAATTGCGCGCAGGGCGTCCTGTGCTGCTTGTTCTCGGTTTTGACTTGTGATCAATACACTAAAGCTTGGATACTCTGGGGCTTGATCCTGAAAATGCGCAGACAACATAGCACCAGCGACGGCATTAACTAGATCGCGAAAGCTAAAGCTGGAGGTATCAGGCGTTTGCAGATAATGTGCGACTTGGCGAGCACCTGCTCCCAATTCGTTCAAGAGACTGGAGGAATGGCGTAATGACTCACCAAAACTTCTATTTCGGCCCCGCCAAGTTACCTCAAAGGCATCAATCATATTTTCCCGCAACCAGTTAACGATATCTCCCAAAAAATCGGTCGCTTTGGACTCATAGGCATTCTTGGCACTACCACTTGACTTAGAGGCTTGATCCAGCGCTGCTGCATATTTTGCAAGCAGGGGCCTGAAGTCTTCGTCTTTTTTGTTAGAAAGGCGAAAGAACACTTCATCTGCCTTCTTTTCATCTTTAAAGTGTGGCGGATCGAAGGGCTGAATGAAGTAAATGTAAAAATCCCGGGGCGGCACAGCGGTAGAGCGCTCATTGGGCGCGCCGAAGAAAAGGTATCCCTGCCTTGTGACATTTCGCTCAGGCCATAGGACCTCGTGTTCCCAAATTCGGTATCCTGTTACGTAGGTTGGGTGATCCTTTTTCTCCATTAAAATCTGGAGAGCTTCGTAATAAGCCCGATCCAAAGCACTGTCGTCTAAACTCTCGGCTCGTCTTTCAATGAGTGCATCGTAATCCTCCGTCTTTTTAAGATCTAAGTACCATTGGTCGTTATCCTGATTATGGGAAATGAATTGACCGCTAACAGTCTTTTGAATTTCCCTGAGTACTGTTTCTATCAGCGTCAATAAGTCGTCTGCCGGCTCTCCGCCAAGCTCTTCAATATCTGGTTGATAGAGGCAAAGTGTATCGCGCAGCTCCTTGGCCGTAGCACCCAAAGGTGTGTAAATATCACCAGTAGTCAGACGATGAACGGAAAGGGCGTGGATTATTCTGATAGCCAAGTGCTTGTACAGTGGACGTGAGAAGGCCTGCTCTATTCTGGCCTCCAATGTTTGGCTGACGTCCATAACCTCCTTGACTTCGGGGATCGTACGAAAAGCCGGATTGCTTTTAAGCGCAACCCAATAACTGTCATAGGCTATAACCCCTGGTCGGTCCGTAGGCACTTCCTCATTAAGCAGTTCTTTCATAGCATAGGAGAGGGTCTTGAGAATTTCACGCTTCTCAACCACCCTGATCTGTTCAAAGACATCGATATAATCGGGATGGACGGGAAAGAGGCGGACGAACTCATCCATTCGCTCATTCATGTGGCCGTAAAACTTAGCAAAAGGCATGAGATATTCGCGTATTTTAACCTGCTGCTCTCCAGTTTTTTTAAGAAGGCGTTCAGCTACTACGAACTTAACATCCTTGCGAACGATGAGGATTTGTTCGAAGCGATCCTTCACTCGGCGAAGTTGATCGGCCATGTGGATAAAACGGGGGCTATCGAAAATCGCTTCCTGCACACCCGCTATAAAGCGAAAACGCAGGTACTTACATACTTCGCCAACTTCACGAAGAAAGTTGAGGTCTAAAATAAGCTCTTGATCCTTACGAGTACGGAGATACTCTAAAAGTTCATCTACGACTAAAAGGAGACCATGGTCTGGAAACACTGCTTGAAAGGAAGCCATCATTTCCTCAAAAGCCGGTTTGTTGCTTGGTATTTGACTAGCACCTGGGAAGGTATATATAACACCCATATCATTTAGAGCTTCCTCTAAATAAAACGTGACGATATCCCGCAGAGACATTGTAGTTGATCCAATCTCTCTGCGAACCACTTTGAATTTACCGGCTATGGTTTGCGCCGATGTCGCAACTTTTTCGTTGTTTAAAACAGAAAGAAGGGCTTCATGCTCTGCAATGCTGGATATTACCGACATCAGATGAGATTTGCCAGTGCCGTAATTGCCTACAATTAACAAAGCCTTGTTATCCGAAGGGCTATCGAATTGTAGTTGGGGAAACACAAGGTTCGTTAGCCTTTCGGCCATCTCATCCGATATGACGTAAGTACTTACCAGTTGCCTCGCTCTCGTAACTTCATCGGCATCCCTTAGCTGAACCACAGTTTCAATGGGCTCAAATTGAATTAAGTCTCCATATTTCATTGCAATTGCCCCCTAAAAATTTGCTTTTGTTTTAAAAACCTGTTATTCCATACTAACTGTCAAAAAATCCCTGACAGCATAACGACGATATTCTGGATGACCTGAAACGGCATAGGTCAAATGACCATCCGTGATCAATCCGTTCCAGGTAGACGCAATCGTCTTGTTTCGCGATAACCCCTGAAGTAAACACAGAGGGTCATGCTTCAAATTAACGTCAAAGAAAAGTTCTATATTGTCGAACAAGACCAGTTCCCCCTGGGTTTTATCTACTATTTCACTAACAATACGCGGCAACTGCAGGATCCGTTTTCGTTCGGTAAGATCAAGCATTTGGCGGGACAATTCGAGGTTCAGGTTAATGAGTGGCACACTTGCTAATGTGGATACTTCCTTAATTACATTCGTCTTTCCACTTCCCGCTAGGCCCACAATCAAGACTAGGCGGTAATAAGACTTTGAGGCTTCCTTAATCCTTTGAATTACTTGATCTATCAGAGGTCCTGACATCACATGTTTATCTCCATGCCTGTTATATTTTTTAAAAAGTTACATTTTGGCTTACCAAATAAACATTAAATGGTGGCACAAAGCCATTGTCTTTAATCGCCATAAAGTTAACTTTTACCGCATGGATGATTTTGATTATCTTCGTTCTTAAGTAGCCATCTACAATTTACCGGTTGTTTCAGTTGCTGTCAAGCTATCGTAAGAAATTAACGAGAGAGAATAATGACATGATATACGATTAAACTATAGAAATTCATTGTCAATATTTTCTCCCTAATTTTTTTCTTTATATCACACGCATTGATATTATCTGGAAAATTTAAGATGACACCCTTCTGAGGGAAACAAAAAGGCCGTCCGCTCACGTCTCTTTTCTGCCTGTTTATTATCCGAAGCTTCTTCCTGTAACGTACCGGTATTTGAGACACATTTAGTCTCATAGTCCCAACTTTAGTAGTTAGCTGCCATTCCTTGTATCGGTTGCACATACCCTTCCTTTCTTCCGTGCGTTTATAGGCTTCTGAATTGATCTGTTTTAGTTCGCTGTTGTTCCAGCACCTGATTGGCAAGTTGTTATAAAACTTTTTCAAGCTTTCGTCATGCCAGAAAATAGATGACATCAACCCTTTTCGTTCAAGGTAAGTAAGAAAAGGGCATCGTCATCCTGAATTTCTCAGATGATATCATACGTAACTTGCTTAAAAGTATGTTTGAAATATTGAGATAAAACATTTATTATATCTATCGAGTTGTCATGATCCGTGAACTTTTGTATAAAATATTAATTATATTGTATTTCAACTGCACCGCGATAATGCAAGCTTACTATTGAAACTATCGAAAAGCATTATAGAAAATCTATCACATCACTCATGCCAGTGCTCTATATTGTTAAAGTACATTGATTCAACGTTAGTTTATGATCACCTATTACCGTTCTGGGACTTTCAAATGCACTTTTCTCGTCTTTTTTGCTTCATGCACCTTAAAAAAGGAAGGTAGTCACTATTGCCGCCGTTCTTGATCGTCTGCTACATCACGTTCATGTTATCACTCTGAGGGGAGGGGAGCCATTGCATGAGAATTCGTTTTCTAGTTCCTCCATCCAGGGCTACTTGATACGGGTGGGGAACTTCTATGGCCAAACATTGGGATTATCAAATGGCCATTAGCAGCATTTTAAATTTAAGTGAAGGTGGTGGTACTAAAGACATAGCAAAAAAGGCAGGATGTCATTTTTTATAAATTTCACAATGTAGAGGAGTGTCGTAATTGAAAAAACATGTTGTTATTTCTCCAACGTCTTGCATGGGCCTAGTAGGCATCCATGAAGGGGCATACAAAAAAGCTCTCACGTTTGATCCCGATGCAGTTGCCGTTGATGCTGGTTCTCTTGATCCGGGACCATACTATTTAGGAGCAGGACTGCCACATGTTCCAAGATACAAAATGAAAGAAGACTGCCGCATCATGATGGAAGGTCTCCTGACAAATAAAACAACCATGGTTATGGGAAGCGCAGGAGGGTCAGGGGGGCACAAACATATCAAGTGGCATCTCGATATCATGGATGAAGTAGCCAAAGAAATGGGCAAAACATTCAAAGTCGCTATTGTAGATACAACTCTAGATAAGGAATATCTAAAACAAAGAGTTCGCAAGGAAAGAATTGAAGGTTGCCAACACGACGCCATCCTCACTGAAGAAGCCATCGATAATGCAACAGAAATTGTAGCCCAAGTAGGAACAGAAGCACTGATCAAAGCGCTAGATATGAACCCCGATATTGTCTTGGCTGGTCGAGCTTGTGATAACGCCTGTTTTGCAGCGGATGCTGTACGTAAAGGTTTTGACAAAGGACTGGCATTGCACCTTGGCAAAATTGTGGAGTGTGGTTCAGCATGCGCTATACAGCTTCCAGGCTCCAAAATTATGCGAACTCCTATGATTGCAACCCTCTACGAAGATCATTTCATTGTAGAACCTGCAACCCCAGATTGGATTTGCACAGTTAGATCAGTTACTGGACATGAACTTTACGAACGAACCGATCCCCATATTCAAGCTGAACCCGGTGGAATTCTCGATATGTCCAATGTGGAAATTACTCAGCACACCGAAAGAAGTGTAAAAGTCTCGGGGTCACTCTGGAGAGATGATCCTCATTCGTACAAAGTTAAATTAGAAGGTGCCGAAAAGGTTGGACATCGTTGCTTGTTCATTACCGGTGCAAGAGATCCCAACTTTATTCGTAACATTGATTGGGTTATCAATTTTACCAAGCAACGAATCATTGATGAGTTTTCCCCTAAGGGGTTGGTAGAAGGAAAAGACTATTATGTAATCTTCCGCGTTTATGGACGCAATGCTGTAATGGGTGAATTGGAAACCAAGGAACCCCAATCTCCTCACGAGTTGGGAGTCATAATGGAAATAATTGGAAAAACACAGGAGCTAGCTCATGAAATTAGTTATTTCGGTAAATACGGCATGGTATGGTGCAACTACCCCGGAAGAACAACCGTTTCTGGCAACGTAGGCTATACTTTTTCACCGAGCATTCTAGATGCGGGAGAAGCATACCAGCTAAACGTACATCATCTGCTGCCCATTGACAAAGACCAATCCTTATTTGATGTAAAAATAGTGGAGGTAGGAAAATAATGAAAATGAATGAACTTGCTCCGGTAATACGATCCAAAAATGCGGGACCTTACTGGTTTACTGTCGATATAATTTTCGATAGTTTAGCAATTTATAATGCAGTTAAAAAGTTAAACGTCATAAACAAGGAGGTAATTGCAAAGATATATAACAATCGCGACTTAAATGATGTCTCTGACGTTATTTACTTCGATGCGGGTAAGGCTATTAAATTCAATGTCCGGCGACCTCACTCATCCGGTAGTCCTTACGACACAGACGTTTTGGGTATGCAACAACATGCGCCTGTCTTAGAAATCGATGTCCCTCTTCACAGAATATTCACCCAGCTTCAAGTATAAAGCGTAAAGCTTAAATACGGCATTAAGATTAAGCTCTGAAGTCTATCCGTATCCAATGGCCAGATCCGTCAATAAGTACCAATTTATCTTAAATCAAAGCCCTTACTCACCTCTCATTAGTTGTTTCATGAAATACACAAGTAAGTTTCTTTTTTACGTGGCTCAGGATCTGGCTTTCTTCTTTTAGTGATAGTTTCTTGGCCCAAAACAACTACACAACTAGCGTTAAGATCGCTGATTGTGTTTTATAGCGACCTTAAAGCAGTGGCAATGAGGTGTATTTAAAAAGAACTTGGAAGGAGTGGGTTTCAATATGCCGAGTAGTTTTATTTCTCTGATTATTTTAATGGCGTTTATCCTCGTTAGTTTTATAGTAATCAAGAGGCCAATTTATGAAATCATGGTTTTGGGGTATATTGTCACGATTATATGCACCGGACGATATGACGTATTCTGGAAAAACCTAATTAAGCCATCTACCAGTTCGTTATTTTTTGCCGTAGTTGCCTTCTTGCTTTTAGCCCATATTCTAGATGAAACTGGAGTCATTCAACAGGTAATCGATATTGTTCTTTCATTAGTCGGTCGATTCCCAGGTGGTGCCGGATATGTGGCTGTTGCTGTCTCAACTTTCATGTCCGCTTTATCAGGCTCAGGCCCCGGAAACGTAGCTGCAACTGGTGTATTTACTATTCCTGCTATGAAAGAAACTGGTTTTCCGGCAGAACTAGCGGCCAATATCGAAACAAGCGCTAGTTGTTTAGGGCCCATGATCCCGCCCTCGGGCACTATTTTGTTAGCATATGGAATTCTTAATGAATTCCTCCCAGCATCGCAGAAGATCCCCATGTCTAGATTCTGGATGATAGTTTGGGGGGTAGGTCTTTGTTATATTTTACAGCGAGTCATAACAACTTGGCTTTACTGCAAATATTATAAGGTGCAACCAATGTCCGAAGAAGATGTTAAGCCTTTGAGCGAAACTTTAAGGACTGGTTGGGCAGCTGCTTTGCTCCCAATTATCATTCTCGCTCCTTTTGTGATAGACGCTACCATGAAAACTACATTGACTAACTTAGTAACTAGTGCCGGAGCCAAGGCTTTCTCAAATACGCTATTAATATTCATACCTGGTGTGGCTGCGGTATATTGTATGCTAATTAGTAAGACTAGCTTTAAGAAAACATTTGATATTTTAAAAGACAGTGTTCCAAAGATTGTTCCTATAGCAGCAACCGTGTATTTTTCATATTCTATTGCCTATGTCTTTGGTGATATAGGCATGGATAAAGCCCTAGCTGAAGTGGTTACATCATTCCAACTCCCAAAATTAGCCCTAACTATTGTCGCAGTTCTATTCTTTGCCGTTATTGGTATGATTTTGCCAGGCTCAGGTTCGTTAGCAATATTCGGTGGCAGTTTTTTGGCCATTTTTGCTGAAGTTGGCGTAAACCCTGTATTAATTGCTGCTGTTTTGCCAGCATTAACCGGGGCTTTATCCGGCATGGTTCCCCCCGTTGCTGTTGCCCTTTATACTGCTGTAGGTATCGCGGAGGCAGATATTGGGAAAGCAATAAAAATGTCCATAGTATGGGCAGGGGCACACCTGCTGTTGACTTTAATGCTCATGCTAGAGTTGTTACCAGTATTAGGTTTATAGGCTATAAGGAGGTTGCAAAATGAGCTTTAAAAAAGCCCTGATTAACATATTTGCTATTTGTATGGCCATTAGCCTTTTCGGCGGTTTTGCAATTTTTGTGATGCATATCGTTGGTCTTTTTGCTGGTGCAGAGCAAGGAGCTGCCATAATGACTTTCGCTTCAAAGAAGATAAGCGATCTGCTGATCCGGGTCTCGAGCATCGGGGTTGTTATTGGGTTGATACTAATTTATCTTACAAATACACACGCCTTGACTTATCAAAGCGAAAAAAACCAATAGTCCCTGTTATGATTCCCCAAAACAGGAGTGTTGCGTCTTATACTTCCTGTAAAAATAGGTGGCCTTCTCTTCGGAGGCCACCTATTAAAAAATAATATCAGCAAACAAAAGGATGCCTAAGGAGTTTTGGGAACTTTTTTTAATTTGCGTATTTGATTGAAGTACGGACTAAAAGCCTTATCCCTTTCGATCAGTCTGTCAGCTATTATTCTGTACCCTTGATCCCAAGTAGATTCATCGCCTAACTTACACTCATATATGTCATGATGAATTCTACTGGATATGTGATAATCCATTCTTTCCCAGATAATTTTGCCTCCAAATACACCTTCAATCTCTTCTTTTCTTTCATAAAGAAAATCAAATTTTTTTGTTAAGTTCTCCAGCTTTATCTTTAGAAATTAAAAGTCGGGTCAAGTCCACTTTTGTGTGTAAAATCCCTCTGGCATCTTTTGCAGCCTAGTGGAGTCCCACTAGGCTGCATTCTTTAGATTTGTCTTCTCCATCTGATCTCGCCTTTTCATGCTTATCTCTCCATAATAGGTATTCAGTCATATCCAAATACCTATTGCCGGTTGTCCATGACTCATCTATCTCCATGAGCACTGCGCCAATTAGCCTTAACGCCGATTCTTCGTTCGGAAATATACCTATGACCCTTTCTCGCCTTCTGATCTCACGGTTTAGACGCTCTACGGCGTTTGTAGTACGTAACCTACGCCTGATGCATTCGGGAAGCGCCATTATTGCCATTGCATCTTCAAAGCCTGCTTCAAGCCTTTCTATTGCCTTGGGTGCTAGCCTTTCAAATTCTGTTACTGCTTCATCCAAGAGCTTTCTTGCCGTATCCATATCGGGAGCTTCAAGGATGTGTTTTACACGAGCATGCAGTTTACCTTGAAGCGACTTTGGACAGGCCTCCAAGATGTTACGAAGGAAATGGGTCTGACACCTCTGCCAGCTTGAACCTTGAAAATGCGTCATTATGGCCTTCACCAACCCCTTATGATCGTCTGAGACCACTAAATCTACGCCTTTAAGCCCTCTTCTTTTGAGCTCGATGAAAAATTGAGACCAACTTGCCTCCGATTCCCCGTCACCTAATCTCAAGCCCAATATCTCACGGTAGCCTTCCCTGTTTATCCCACAGGCTATAAGCACGCTTTGAGGTACAACCCTACCACCCTTTCGCACCCTTATGACCAAGGCATCCACCAAGATAAAGGGGTATTCCTTTTCGTTTAAGTCCCTCTCGTTCCACGCATTCACGGTCTGATCTAGCTTCTTACAGAGCTCTGATACGCTTGATTTGGAAAAAACAACTCCACACAGCTTTTCAACTACGTTTTTCACCTTTCGAGTGGATACGCCATTTATTACCATCTCCATGAGAGAGATAAGCAGCGCCTGCTCGCTTCTTTGGTAGCGCTCGAAGATATCCGTCGAAAACTCACCGCACCTCAGGCGTGGTACATCTAAAACCAATTTACCTATCCTAGTCGTAAGCGACCTTTCCCTGTAACCGTTTCTGTATCCTTGTCTTTCATCGGTTCGTTCGTAAGGTTCTGCCCTTAACTGCTCCGAGGCTTGAGCTTTAAGTATCTGGTTTAAGACTTGCTCTGCTAGCTTGGCTAAACCTTCGTCTTTGGAAAATAAGTGTTGCAACATATCAGTGTCGATGATAACCTGGTATTGGGCCATCCATAATCCCTCCTGGTATTGGTGTTTGTTCAAGCTTCATCTTACCAGAGGGAGGGTGGCCCTTAAAACTTTTTTGCCTTACCTTACCCAACCCTTTTTACACACTATAATGGACAGTACTTAATTGGGAGCAACTTATGGAATGGGAAAAAAAGTACTTCTTAAACCCTCTTCTAACAGTAGAAGAAGTGCCAATTGCCCGAAAAATTGCTGAAAAGGTTGATCAGCATTTCATTTATTTATCCGATGGCACTAAGCTATTAGACATGGTAAGCGGGTATTACAGCTGTAATGTCGGGCTAAAACACCCGAAGATATCCCAGGCAATAAGAGAGGCAACCGAGGACTTTGGTTTTGTGGGTGAAGTCTGTTTTGCTAACCCATATACGCCAATAGCTGCAAAGATCTTAGTAGAAGATATTCTTGGCCCTGATAAATGGTGTGGTGGCGTGCGTTTTGTTTCTACAGGAAGTGAAGCAGTTGAAATGGCCTTACAAGTAGCAAAATTATATACTAATCGCCCAAACATCATTACCAGGCAGTGGGCTTATCATGGTTGGACTTTGGGATCGGGTGCGTGCTCTCGCCTTCGCTCCGTAGCTCGCTATCTTAGCTCGGCAACTGAACCTGGATATCAGCCTTTACCAGGAGCAGATGTGCCCGGGGTTTTTGTAGTTCCGGGACATAATTGTTATAGATGTAGCTTAGGACACAAATATCCGGATTGCAAGAATAAAGGCGATGGTACTCTCCCTTGTGTTTCTCTTACCGAGAGCATGATTCTAAGTATCGGTGCAGAAACTGTAGCTGCTATGATTACTGAAATAGCTTATGGTGCTAGCAATATCGCACCGGCCCCGGAGTATTATCCTCAGCTAGTGAAGATGCTTAAAAAATATGGAATACTATGGATCGATGATGAGGTAATTTGCGGATTCGGCAGACTTGGTGCGTGGTTCGGTTATCAGAAATACGGAGGGGGTGCAAAGCCTGACATAATGACAATGGCTAAAGGTTTGATAAGTTCACAGCTTCCCGCCGGCGGTGTTGCGGTAAGCAAAGAGATAGCCCAATTACTTAATACACATCGGTGGACATCAGTTCCCACCTTCTCAGAACATCCAGTTGTGATGGCAGCAGTTATAGCTAATCTAGAAGTACTCATTGAAGAAAAGGTCATCGAAAATTCTGCCAAGATCGGTGAGTACATAAGTAAAAAGTTGGCAGAACTCCAAGAAAAACATAAATGCATTGGTTACTTTTCTGGCAGTGGATGTCTGTGGAATGTAGAGCTGGTCAAAAATAAGGCAAAACAGGAGCCTTTTGTCGCAGAAGACAGGGGTGCAATTTTAGGTCATAATATTGCAAATTGGCCTGTCAATATAGTCGGAGCCAAAGCTTTAGAGAAAGGTGTGCTGTTTGAAGGATTCCAACCCAACTGCATGAATATTTCTCCTAATTGTACTATCACTCCCGAGTTGGTAGATATTGCTATGGATGCTTTAGATTACGGGCTGACAGAACTTGATAAAATGTGCGATTAATGGTGGTTTAAATTATAAGACATTGTTCAGCCCATCGAAAAATACGCTAGGCGCTGAGAAACAACTCTTGAAAAAACATGTTAGTTGATCTTCAATCGCGATGATAAGAAAATCATGGGCAGGGTGATTGATCGGAAAATAAGGGCCTGCTACATCGGAAAGACTTGAAAAGTCTGTTTTGTAGTATGAATATAAAAAGGTCATCAAGTTTGGAAG
>LFRM01003223.1_pt3 | contig 21406 bp, 17 predicted proteins | sample 618341 | NCBI WGS metagenome assembly LFRM01 (sample SAMN03654438, study PRJNA283298) | anaerobic digester metagenome | isolation source: pool of bioreactors CSTR01a, CSTR02a, and CSTR03a thermophilic anaerobic... | place: Denmark: Kgs. Lyngby | collected 2014-05-21 | reverse complement strand
ATCTACCTGCTGATCTTGCGGTTGGACTTCATCACTTTCTGCAGACTCGTCCTGTCAACCGGCCTTGTATCCAGTTTCTGTTCGTTGGCCCGGGACTTTGCCATCGGGCTTCCTTCACACGACCACTCGCATGGTCGCACTTGCCGTCGGCTAGTGGTTCTGCCCTTGGCAGTACCGCACCCACAGTGGACTTTCACCACCTAGTTATTGCCCGTGCTGGGCAAACAGAAAAGAGCCCTTGCCTAGGCAAAAGCTCTCATACATGCAGATAAGATTTTTTTGACAAGGCGTTATTGGGCCTGTCTCCGCTTCTCTATTTACGAGGAGGCCTCGTCACTCTTCAGTACGGCAAGGAAAGCACTCTGGGGGATCTCAACGTTTCCAACCATCTTCATGCGCTTCTTTCCTTCCTTCTGCTTCTCAAGCAACTTGCGCTTCCTGCTGATATCACCACCATAACACTTGGCTGTGACGTCCTTGCGAAATGCAGTTATCGTCTCACGACTTACAATAGTCCCACCAATAGCTGCCTGAATTGCAATCTTGAACTGCTGCCGGGGGATTTCCGCACGGAGGCGGTTACACACTTGCCTGCCCCTGGTCTGGCTGTTTCCCCTGAAGACCAACTGGCTCAAGGCATCAACGGGCTCGCCGTTGACCAGAATATCCAGCCTGACGAGATCGGTCCTCTTATAATCCTGGACCTCATAATCAAAAGAAGCATATCCACGTGAAATAGACTTGAGCCTGTCATAGAAATCAAACAAGACCTCAGCAAGAGGCATGTCGTATACAAGCTCTACGCGCTTCTCATCCAGATAGTTCATCTCTTTCTGATTACCGCGTTTCTCCAGACAGAGATTGATGACCGGCCCTACAAATTTGGTCGGGGTTATCACACTTGCCTTGATATACGGTTCCTCGGCATACTCCACCTGCATTGGATCAGGATAATCCAGGGGATTGTCGATGTGCTTGACCTCGCCGTTCTTAAGATGGACGATATATTCTACTGAGGGGCTGGTGAATACGATGGAGAGGTCAAACTCACGTTCAATACGCTCCTGCACGACCTCAAGATGTAACATGCCCAAAAAACCACATCTGAATCCAAACCCGAGTGCAGCCGAACTGTCTTTCTCATAGATCAAGGATGCGTCATTGAGCTTTAGCCTCTCAATTGAACTTACCAGTTCTTCATAGTCATTGGTATCCACAGGATAGATGGAGCTGAAGACTACAGGCTTGACCTCTTTAAATCCTGGCAGAGGTTCCTTCGCTCCCTTGACGGTGGAGGTTATGGTATCACCTACCCCTACGTCACTGATCGTCTTGATGCCTGCTATACAGTAGCCGACATCGCCGAATCGAAGCTCTTTTTTCTTTATCAGCCCGAGCTGGAAGATGCCCAGTTCCTCTATCTTATAGGTAGAACCGCCGTGCATGAACCTAACGTCCTGCCCCTCTTTCATCAACCCCTGGAAAATCCTGAAGTGGACGATGACACCCCTGTAGGGGTCATAGTGGGAGTCAAAGATAAGTGCCTGCAAAGGGGCGTCGTCACGCCCCTTGGGAGGTTCAATAAACTCGACAATCGCCTCAAAGAGCTGGGCTACCCCCACTCCTGTCTTAGCACTCACCTGTACGGCCATATCGCTATCCAGTCCCAGATCATGATCAATCTGGTGCAGGCAGGCGTCAATGTCCGCAGAGGGAAGGTCTATCTTATTGATGACAGGAATTATAGTCAGGTTGTGTTCCACAGCCATGTAGAGATTGGCTATTGTCTGGGCCTCGACTCCCTGAGCCGCATCAATGAGCAACAAAGCACCTTCGCAGGAACTGATGGCTCTTGAGACCTCATAGGAAAAGTCCACGTGTCCTGGGGTATCGACCAGGTTCAGGTTATAGGTTTTCCCATCCTTTGCAGTGTATGGGATACTAACCGCCTGACTCTTGATGGTGATCCCACGCTCGCGTTCAATATCCATGTTGTCCAGCATCTGGGCCTGTGAGGGCCCTCGTGGGGTGCCGAACTTGGCAGTTTCGATAAACCTGTCGGCAAGTGTCGACTTGCCGTGGTCAATATGCGCAATGATACAAAAGTTTCTCGTTAGATTGGAGTCGGTTGACATAGGTATCCTTATTCTTTAGCGGTCTCGCTCTCATTTTTTTCTGGAGCTGCCTTTACTTCAGGCTTTTTTCTCTTCTTTGCAGGATTCTTGATTTGCCTGGGAGTGGAGACCCAAGGTTCAAACCCAAGTAAGACGCGAATCTGGCTATCGTCCAAACTCTCTTTTTCAACCAGTTCATAGGTCAGAATATCAAGTTCCTCACGCTTTTCGGTAAGGATTTTTCTTGTATCCTCCATCGCTTCGTCAAGGATCTTATGGATTTCCTGATCAATCTGGTTTGCAGTCTCGTTGCTGTACTCCTTGCGCTGGGATATCTCCCTGCCCAAGAACAACGGTTCCGACTCATCGGCATAATTGACGAATCCCAGTCCACTCATCCCCCACTCTGTCACCATTCTACGAGCCAGGTCAGTGGCCTGCTTGATGTCATTACTGGTACCGGTAGTGGTCTCTCCGTAGACAAGGTCCTCTGCCACATACCCACCCATAGTGACCTTGATCCAATCCAGGAGCATGGAACGGTTCTTGGTATAGGCATCACGTTCGGGCAGGCTTACTGTAAGCCCCAGCGCCCTGCCATGAGGGATGATCGTGACCTTATGTAGAGGATCGAGATTGTCGAGGTGGTAGTGCAGCAAGGCGTGACCTGCCTCATGGTAGGCTGTAGCAAGCTTGTCCTCTTCAGTCATGGCCCGGCTCTTCCGTGCCACCCCAAGCAGAATCTTATCCCGTGCAGCTTCCATATCTTCCATGGAGACGGTTGTCTTTCTTTTGCGAGCGGCAAAAAGGGCGGCCTCATTGACCAGGTTTGCGAGGTCTGCACCGCTTGTACCGGCTGACCCTCGGGCCAGCCTCTGCAAGTCCACATCATCTTCCAGTTGCACCTTGCGCACATGGATCTTGAGAATCTCCTCGCGCTCCTGGATATCCGGAAGATCCACGACTACCTGTCGGTCAAAACGTCCGGGGCGCAACAGCGCAGGATCGAGGACATCAGGGCGGTTGGTGGCTGCCATCACGATGACACCGGTCGTAGTGGAGAATCCATCCATCTCTACCAGGATCTGGTTGAGAGTCTGTTCCCGCTCATCGTTGCCTCCGCCAAGGCCACCACCACGGGTACGGCCGACAGCGTCCAGCTCATCAATAAAAAGAATACAGGGGGATGTTTTCCTTGCCTGTTCAAAAAGGTCGCGTACCCTAGCGGCACCCATACCGACGAACATCTCAACAAAGTCAGAACCGCTGGTATGGAAAAAGGCTACCCCACTTTCGCCGGCGACAGCCTTGGCCAGAAGGGTCTTTCCTGTTCCAGGAGGACCGACCAGCAACACTCCACGGGGAATCCTTGCCCCGGCTTGAGTGAAGCGGTCAGGGCTCTTGAGGAATTCCACCACCTCTTCCAATTCATATTTGGCCTCAACCTGCCCGGCAACATCCTTGAAGGTTGTTTTGGTATCAGTATCGAGGTACTCCTTGGCTCGGCTTTTCCCCAAAGAGGACATCATCTTTCCATTCAATCCGCTGGACTGACGGTAAAGCATGATGGTAAATCCGATGAAAATAATCCAAGGCAGAAGCTGTAACAGTATCTGAAGCAAGGAAACTTCCTGTACGGATCCGGTGACAACGACCTTTTTGGCTTTCAACGTATCCAGAAGGCTCTCATCAAAATATGGGATGCGTGTCTTAGCAGTGATACCATTTCTCAGCACGAAGTTGATCTGGGACTGTTCCTTGATCTCAACGCTGGTGACTTCACCGGAATTGACATAAGAAATGAAGGTGGTATAGGGGACCACCTGTTCAGCTGCACTTGCGCTGTTGAAAAACATATAAGCAAAAGTTATCGCCAAAGTGATGAATACCATCAAGGCAAACCTGTTTTTCGGGTTGTTCTGTGGCTTGAAAGGGGGCTTTTTCCCATCCCGGGAAGGGCCCTGCCAATACTGGTTATTGCCCTTATCGTCTTTCCTGGTATCATTATCTCTGTCGTGGTCTTCTTTTTTAAGTTTCACTTCTCTCGTTCCTTTTGCTAATACTATATATATTTGTTGTTCTTCCGGCAAGGGGAGTTTTACTCCTGGAGCACAACCTGTCTTTTCCACCAAGAAACCTTCCAAACACAGCCACTATCCCCGTAACGTCCTCAAGGACGGGAATTCGTTTCTGCATAGTCGGAGGGATTTTCCATTCAGAAAAGAGCTTGCTCAGCAATACGGTCTTCCCTTCTAATTCAATGCGGTCCCCTTCCAAGGGTGAACGCACTATCGGATGGATCAGACTCCCTTCTGCAATACGCAATAGGAGGGGGTCATCACTCTCACGATGAATACCCAATACTGTTCCCTCTCCCAATTCGACTGTCACCTGAGACCCAATTGTATCGAGTGGCAGACAAAAACTGAAGGGGAGCGCTTCCCGTTGCAAGGAAAACCATCCATCTGAAAGGGTTGCCTCAGTTTTCCCACTGATAATGGTCCAACGCGTAGAGGCCGAACTTGCTTCCAGTTCACTACGGACCTGCTGTACCTTTGCATAGGAGATTCGCAACTCCTCCCCCCCTGCAATATGAGAAAACATGCGTAGTAAGACAGTATCCCGTATTGTCGGCTCCAGTTCAAGGAAGTCATCCAATGATATGCCCGCACACTCAGTAAAGATGACTTTTTTCAAAGCTTCAGCAGTGAGAGCTTTCAGAAGAAGGGAGACCTCCCGGGTGCGGGAAGAGAGCCTCATCATAGCGGTATGTGCCTGCGGGTAGAGGGAGAGGATGGCAGGGGTCAGGTTTTTTCTGATTGCATTTCGTTCGTAGCACTCCATCGCATTGGTGGAGTCTTCTGACCAGCGGTAACCGCTGTCTGCCACATACCGCTGCAATTGTGCATGAGTTAAAGCCAACGTAGGCCTCAGTATGGTTGTAGGAGAGGAAAAACCTCTCTGAACGGTTACTATCCCTTCCAAGGAAGCGATGCTGCTACCTTGAAACACCCGCTTGAGGATGGTTTCCATCTGGTCATCTGCATTGTGTGCGGTTGCAAGATACGTACAATCCAGGGCCACACATGCCTCTTCCAGCTTGGCATATCGCAACAACCGGGCTGAATCCTCAATACCGGACCCTCTGGCCCGTGCTGTCTCCTCCACCAGACCCCTTGGCAGGGTCAGCACAGTAAGATCCAAACCCAAGCTTGCGCAGTTTTTCCGATTAAGGGAAATCTCCTCCTGGAGCTCATCATTACTGCGAAGCCCATGATTCACATAGAGGGGAAAGATCTGGACAGGGTCGAGCAGGCTAGAAAGTGCCAAAAGCAGGGCAAGGGAGTCACTTCCACCAGAAAAGGCTACGGCGACCTTTTTTGTCAGATCTACGTGACACTCTTCAAGGAAGCGGAGCACTTCAGTGGGGACCGACTTTTCGATTGTAGGCATGTATCACCTCCTTGACGCTTGCTCCCTCAACCAAGGCACAAAGGGCCTCATTTGCAAGATTCACCCCCTCCATAAGCCGAGGGTCATCCTCTTTGGAGAGTACATGATCGACGACAGAAACTCCTGGTGCGGGACGTCCGATACCGATATAGATACGAACGAAGTCACTGCAGCCGAACTCCTTGATAAGGCTCTTTAGCCCATTGTGCCCAGCAGAAGATCCCCCTTGGCGGATCCTGATCATTCCCAACGGGAGATCCATCTGGTCAAGTACAACTATCATGTCATTACAATCTTGCTTGGGGAAATACTTCGCTATCTCTCCACTCTTATTCATAAAGGTCAGAGGTTGTACCAAAAGATTCGCACTCCCCTTCCTATCTATCTTTGCGTACCGATACAAACGGAAACAGCGTTTTTTCAGACGAACCTGAAAAAACGCTGCACAAAGTTCAGTCGCGGCATATCCAACGTTATGCCGGGAGTGTTCGTACTTGGTACCTGGATTGCCCAGTCCAAGAATCAACTTCATTTAGTATCCTTGTCTTCCTCGTCGGCTGCAGGAGCAGCATCGATGACTTCAACATCCTCTTCTTCCTCTTCCTCAACAATCTCTTCCCTGACAGTCTTCACGGAAGCGACAGCGCTTTCAAGATCTTCAAGGACCTTTACCTTATCAGGGAATACCACGTCCTTGAGGTGAAGGACTTCGTTCAAGCCGAGATGGGCCACATCAGCCTCAATGTTCTCGGGCAGGTCTGAGGGGAGACACTCAATTTCAACTTCATAGAGAACCTGTTCAAGAACCCCACCTTCGCGGGTTCCAATTGGGCTGCCGACAAGATGGATGTTAACCATGGCACGCAGAGCCTGTCCTCGGGTAACCTCATAGAAGTCAACGTGCTTGATCTCACCGCGAATCAGATCTTCCTGATAGTCTTTCATCAGGCATTCGTATTTTGTCTTGCCAAGGGTGATCTTGAGCAATGCAGTCTCAGAGAAAAAACGAACCTTATTATGAAATTCCCTTGCATCAAGGGTAAGATGGATCGGATTCTTCTTCTTGCCGTAGATTACAGCAGGGATACGTTTATTGCGCAGCACTCGGCGCGCACCAGCGGAACCGAAATCGGTTGTTCTTCTCTCTCCAGAAAGATTTCTCTTATCAGACATACATTTCTCCTTGTACTCTCATTGGCTGCCATTTTGGCACCAATTACCATAACATAGGGGTATCTAAGACACCCAACTGAACACCATACTACCCGATTCCCATTATGGGCGACAAGAGCTTTGCCTCCAAATGCACGGGCAAACAAAAAGCAACCCGCTAAGATAGGGATTGCTCATGCGACTGGGAAGGAGGGATTCGAACCCCCGATGCCGGCACCAAAAACCAGAGCCTTAACCGCTTGGCGACTTCCCAAGGACGGATACGACAATATCCTAAATATAATCCTTTGTCCAGCGGTTATTCTTCAGAGGGTGTTTTTGTCTCTTCTTCAACATCCGAAACATACGCTTCCATCACAACTTGTTGAAGATGTTCACGAAACTCACTGCAAATGGGGTGTGCTACATCCTTGAACTCCCCATTGGCCAGCTGACGACTGGGCATGGCGATAAAGTCACCTTCTCGACCTTCGATGACCTTAATGTTATGCACGACAAATTGATTGTCGAATGTGACGGTCACATAAGCCTTGAGCTTGCCGGCCTGATTCACTTTCCGTATCCGCACTTCTGATATGTCCACAACCACCTCCAACTCATGTCCTCAAAACTAAACCCTTATATCAGCTTAGTGCACCAAAGCTGAACACTGTCTAAAAATATACTTTGTAGTTTCCCACGTAATTCTAACACACTTTTCTCAGATTCGCTTATAAAATACCAACACGAACCGCTTCCGGACAAACTTTCGAAACCTTCATATTTGCCTGCCAGCAGGGCAGCCTGTTCATAAAACTCAGCAAAGTCCGTGCATTTCTCAAAGTCATTACAATAAACACCTCTCCAGTGGGGAGTCTTGCTGCCCAGCGTGGCAATGAGTGTTTCCAAAGGCACCCTCCCTGTCCGATCATCTCTCCCTGACAATCGGTCGAGGCATGCATAAGCTTCCTTGGTGGATATCGAGTATCCGAGAGGCTGTGCCAACAGGATATGTTTGGGTTCGACTGAGAGCTCTCTGATCCTCTCCCCCCTGCCCTCAACCAAAGCGCAAGAGTGATTGGAGAGGAAAAAAGGGACATCGCTGCCAACACCCAAAGCTATTTCCTCAAGTTCACGGAGAGGAAGGGCGCTCTCACCTGCAGCCTGTTGCAATAAAGTCAGCAAGGCCGCGGCGTCGCTTGATCCGCCGCCCAGCCCTGCTTTTACAGGAATGCGCTTTTCACAATGTACTTTCAAGGATAGGGGCAGACGGCTTCTTTCATACCAGAGTCCGGCTGCCTTGCTCAGGGTGTCACTCCCTTTATCGCAAAAGGCCTCCAATCCGCTCACATCAATAGAAAAGGAATCGCTTTCTTTCCATCTCATCTCTATATGGTCGGAGAGGTCCACTAAGGAGAATATAGACTCGATGGGATGATACCCGTCTGCAAAAGGGGATCCGACAGCAAGATGCAAATTCACTTTTGCGTAGGCCTGACAAGAAAGCACGGTATCCATGACACAACAATAGCAAAGGCGTACTGAGTTGTCTAGCACAGATTTGTAATTTCTACACTATAAGCTATCTTATACCGGAACAATCTAGGCTTAAAGAGTATATTTTAACTGTGCAAACATTGCATGTATCCTTACATGGATGTTTACCCATACAAACAAAACTCAGGCCCATACTCCCAAGGAGACCAGCTTTTCAGTTACCTTTTCATCCCAGCCTTTATTGGCCTGGGGATTAACCGGGCTCGGGTGGAGTATAGAGTCCACAACCCTTCCTTCCTGAGGGGGAAAGAGATGCTCCAGTTTTGTTTCGGCATATTTGCCCACTCCAATGAAATTGATGGGTTGAATCAGGGAAACCACATCTTTCAGGTAGCTGTCACAAATCGTCTCAAGGGCTATCCTCTCAGTCTTGGGAAGCTTGTCAGGGGTGATGTTTTTTCCTGTAGGGCCACGATCCATGAAGACCAGAGGACAATAATTGACCACAGTGAGGGTCTCAAAGCAAAATTCCGCAGAACCGAAGCGCTCACTGAAAAGTCCCCAAAGCCTTTTGCCGCTCACTTCACTCCGTTTGATATCCATACCCAATACAGGTCGCGCAGGATGTTCAAAGGGCGGCTTGCCAACCTCCCCGTCCAGCTGCAAGAAATCCCGTACGGCATTGACCTCCCCAAAAGGCACACCGTTCTGCGCCATCCCAAAGGGGCCTGGGTTCATACCGAGGAAGAGGGTCTCAACCTGCTTGTTCACATACTTACGGATATACTTCTCATGGAGATCCCACGCATAGAGCAAGGGATTGTAGACAACGAAGTCAGTAGAGAAGCGCAAAGACTCAACTTGAGACCTGAACTGAAGCGTACGTTCCAATACCTTGCCACTTATATCATTCATTCTGTAATCCTCTAGCCACATGTTACCAAAATTTCGTAAGATACAAAACATGACACAAAACGAGTATAACCTCAAGGGAATTGTATTTGATAAGGATGGGACACTTTTCGACTACGCCCACGTATGGGCTGAAGTGCTTAGTGAAGCAATCACCACCGCATTTGCAGAGATGGGGAAGGACAAACGCAAACACCAGAGAGCCCAACAGGCGATGCTCAGACTCATGGGGATCGACGATGAGGGGAACACCCTCGCAAAGGGCCTGGTATTCACCCATAAGAAGAGAGTCATCATCAAGCGCTACCTCCTGTACTGCCTGCGCTACCGCATAAAACCCATCAAGGCTTTCCGCGTCTATCATCAGAACATAAAGAACAGTGAAGCCCTTGTCGGAGAGAGGCTTAAGGATCTCGACTTCTCAATGCAACAACGACTCTTTGAAAAGCTCAAGGAAAACGGATACCGCATAGCAATAATCACAAGCGACACAGAATCCTCATCAAAGACATTCCTCTCCCAGATGGGTCTGGACCACATGGTCGATTTCCTAAGCACACGAGACAGCAAATATCACAAGAAACCACACCCCCAAGCATTTGAAGCCTTCTGCTCCCGCTTCTCCCTCGACAGTGAAGAGGTCGCCATGGTCGGAGACACGGAGACTGACATGCGTATGGCTAAAAAGGCAAAAGCCGGCTATACCATCGCAGTGCTGAGTGGAAGCAATGACAAGAGAGTCCTCAAGCGCTATGCCGATGTAATATACAGCGACATTTCCTCCCTCTCCGAAGACACGAGACTCTTCCCTGTCGGCTAATTTGAGGAAAAACCCAGTATCATAACCATAGTAGAAATCTACTAGAGACATAAAACCTAATAATATAACATCTTAAACAGTTATTGACATTTTTTATCGTTTCTGTAAAATACCTCTTTACTATCATATGGAATGGCATATAGTATATTCATATCATATGCTTTTACTTGGGAGACCCAACAATGAAACACTCTTGGGAAGAATTGGACCACATACGAGGTACTCTGTTTGGCGGACAGTGGCCCACTATTATCGAAATGTTCTTGATCTCGGTAAACAAATTCCCAAACCGCCCCTGCTTCACCTCTTTCGGCCCCGATAGATTTACCCTTACCTACAACGAAGCAGAAAGGGCGATGGTCCGGGTCAGCTCATACCTACAGGAAAAAGGCGTTGCCCCAGGGGATCGGGTGATCATCAACGGCAAGAACAGCCCGAACTGGGCGATAGCCTATCTTGCAGTACTGCATTCAGGAGCCATCGTCGTACCTTTGGACAACCATATGGCCCCCAGCCATATGGAAAGACTCTGCTCCTTTTGTAAGCCTTCATTTATCTTCGGTGACAAGACGGTGGCTGAAGCGCTGGATCAGAACTCCCCTTGGTACGGGGCTCTCAAGGGCGTAGCTACACTTCTGGGAGTGAGTCCGGCCTTCCCTTCCATAGATGAGGTCGAGGCGAAAGAAGAGCATCAGAAGCACAGCAGCAACTGCGAAGACATTGCCGCCATCCTCTTTACCAGCGGTACCACAGGTAATGAAAAAGGGGTGATGCTTACCCATGCCAATATTGTCAGCGATGTCTACCAAGCTTGTGATGGGACATTCCTCAGTCTGGACGAAACGGACGTCCTGTATGCACTGCTTCCCCTACACCACTCATATTGCTGTACTGCGGTACTGCTGGAGACCCTCAAATTCGGGGCAGAGTGTGTTTTCGGCCAGGAGATAGCAGTCTCGCGCATGATAGCGGACATGACGAAAGGCCAAGTCACTATTTTCATGGGCATCCCGATGCTCTATAACAAGATCCTCGCAGGCATGATGAAACAGGTCAGGAAGAAGGGCGTGCTCTCCTATGCACTGATCCGGAGCATGATGGTTATAAACGGACTCACCAAGAAATACCTTAAGGCTAACATCTTCAGAGGCACCTTTAACAAGCTGCTGCTAAGCAAGGTAGGCCTGAATCAGAACAGGATACTCATCTGTGGTGCAGGCCCCCTATCCCCAAAGGTTTTCAAACAATACCAGCAGCTCGGACTGGACTTCATCCAAGGGTATGGGCTCACTGAAACAAGTCCCATTCTTACCCTTAACCCGATCAGCCATTTCAAAATTAGATCCGTGGGGATGGTATTCCCCCTGGTGGAGATGAAAATTGTCGACAAGGATGCCAACGGCATCGGAGAAATTCTGGTGAAAGGGCCAAACGTCACCAGCGGGTACTGGAATGACGAGGCCAATACAAAGGAGCTGTTCGATGAGGATGGGTACCTGAAAACCGGGGACCTTGGATATCTGGATAAGGAGAACTACCTCTACCTTAAGGGTAGGGCGAAGAATCTCATCATCACCGAAGGTGGCAAGAATGTGTACCCTGAGGAGATCGAGGATATGTTCCAACTCTATGTACAAGTTGACCAGATACTCATCAGAGGGTACCAACAGCACAAAAACAGCCCCTCAGAGCTGATAGAAGCAGTCATCCATCCGAATTTTGAATATTATGCTAATCTGGGCATCTCTGAAAAAGAGGATCTCGAGGGAATAATCAGGGAGGTCAACCAGAGTCTACCCGGATATAAGAAGATCTCCAAGCTGACCATGGTACAAGAGCCTATGGAGATGACAAGTACCAAAAAGATCAAACGGAACAGGGTGACTGCCTAAGAACAGTATGGTACTATATTCCAATGAAAACGTTAATTTCCAATGCCATGATCATTCCCATGAAACAAGAGGGAGAGGTCTTTTATGGCGATATTGGCCTTGAGGGAATACACATATCGTTTGTAGGTGAAAAGCCTGCTGGATTCAAACCTGACAAAACCATAGATGCATCGGGCATGATTGCCATGCCTGCCCTAATAAACGCCCACACCCACCTCTCCATGCAGTATATGCGCAACTACAAGGATGATGCGCCAAACCTACAAGCTTGGCTTGCGGAGATTTTCCCTATTGAGGACAAGCTCACCCAGGCTGATGTGCTGACAGCCTCGCGCCTAGGGGTAATCGAGTCGATCCAAAGTGGCATAGCGACGTTCAACGACATGTATTTCTTTCCTGAGGCGACGGCCCGTGCAGTGAATGAGGGAGGAATCCGGGCCAATCTCGGACTGACCCTCTTTGGTGACTTGGAATCCACCAGGCTGAGAATAAAGGAGAGGGAGAAGCTCACCTCTACGGCAATTGCTGCATCGAACTGTAGAATAACACTCGATATCGCCCCCCATGCCATCTACACCTGCACCAAGGAGACCTATCAGTATGGTCATGATTGGGCAAAGGCCAATCACAGGAACCTGCATACCCATCTCAGTGAAACCAAAACAGAGGTCGATGACTGCCTAAAAGAACACCGGATGACCCCTTTGCACTACTTGCATTCCATAGGGGCCTTGAAGGATATTCGCTCTGTGCTTGCACACTGCGTCCATCTTAGTTCCAGTGAAATAGCACTCATGAAAGATCTGAATGCCTCAGTGGTTCACAACCCCAGCAGCAATTGCAAGCTGGCCAGCGGAGTCGCACCCATATCGACCTTCATGGACAACAACCTCAATGTGGCCATCGGCAGCGACGGTTCGAGCAGCAACAACAACCAGAACCTATTTGAGGAGATGCATATCGCATCCTTGCTCAGTTCGGTTTTCTCAGGAACCCTAGGGAACCTCAAACCGTTCGAGGTGCTCAAGCTTGCTACGATCAATGGGGCAAAGGCCCTTGGCCTAGATGCAAGAATTGGCACGTTGGAAGCAGGAAAAGAAGCCGACATACTCCTTCTGGACAGTAACAAGGCACATCTGACCCCACTCAACGACCCTTTCAGCGCCTTGGTCTATGGAGCTCAAGCTTCCGATGTCGACACCCTCTTTTGCCAAGGCAAGATGGTTATGGAAAAACGCAAGGTGCTTGGCTTCGACCAACAGGAGATTCAAAGGGATGTCAACAAGAGCTGGGAGGCCATACGCTTTAGATAACTGAGTTATGGAAGGGATCTGATTCGGATCCGATAGCATAAAGGAGAAACATACCATGGATGAATCGTTCATTACCCTTGAGTTTAAGGATGGAGCCCTGCACTTGATAGACCAGAGGGTCTTGCCAGCTTCCTATACCTATTTTATCTGCAAGACATACGAGGATGTGGAGTTCGCGATCAGGGACATGGTTGTGCGTGGAGCCCCTGCGATCGGGGCGACCGCAGCCTATGGTGTCTATATGGCGGCCTCCCGGCTAGCCACAAAGAGAGGGTTCAGGACGGAACTTAGGAAAGCTTGTGATTTTCTGGCAAAGAGCCGGCCTACCGCAGTTAATCTGGAATGGGCGATAGGACGCATGTGGGAGACCTTCCTGAAGGTCGAAAAAGAACCAACGGAAAAGATTCTCTTCGCATTGAAAACCGAAGCCGATGCGATCCGCTCTGAAGACATCGCGACGAACAAGGCGATGAGCAGGATTGGCAACCAGGTCGTTCCGCACAAGGCCACCATCCTCACCCACTGCAATACAGGAGCCCTTGCCACCGCCGGCTGGGGCACAGCTCTTGGAGTCATCAAGGAAGCCTTCTATGACAACAAAGATATTTTTGTCTACGCCGACGAGACCCGCCCACGCTTTCAAGGGGCCCGTCTGACAGCTTGGGAACTGATGGAAGCGAAGATACCCTCTGCCCTGATTCCAGACAGTGCGGCGGCAACCTTGATCAGGGATGGGAAGATAGATCTGGTTATCCTCGGAGGTGACCGGGTTGCAGCCAATGGCGATGTCGCCAACAAACTCGGCACCTTCGCCCTCTCAGTCATCTGCAAGGAGTATGGGGTTCCCTTCTACTCAGTGGTTCCCATCTCCACCATCGATTTCAATCTTTCCGACGGTTCGCTTATCCCCATAGAGGAGCGTGACAAGAGTGAGGTCATTTTCGTCGGGGAGACGCAGGTAGCCCCACTGGATATGGCTGTGTTCAATCCTGCTTTTGATGTCACACCACATCAGAACATCACCGGAATCATTACGGAAAGGGGAATCATACGACCTCCGTACAAGGAAAATATTGAACGCTTGAAAAAAGGAGAGTCCTTGTAATAGAACCGATTCCCTACCCCAGTAAAAATCTCTCAGAGAAAAGAAAAAAGCTAGCGAAGCATGATCTGGAGGGGAGTGGATAAAATATTTGATTTTTTGTATTCCCCCTCCCCTTTTTCCGTTTTTTATGCATGAATCAACCCAAAGCCTTCAGTGTTGCGTACATGCTCAATATGAAGGCCTTTCTGTTAGTTCCTACGCATACCGCACTATGGATCCACAGTTTTGAAGGTTTCCTAAACTCTTTACCAGATTCACCGGTTTCTGTACTGTTATACACATCTTCATGTATGGTCATACAGAGAAGCTAAGGAGTTCCCCTATGCATGCCGCAACCCAACGAGTAATGGACCGAGTGAGCAAACTCGATGCGAACCAACCCGAATACATCCAAGCTGTCACCTCTTTCCTCTCCTCAATAGACAAGCTGGTCGAAGATATGCCCCAGATACTCTACCATAAGGTGCTCGATCGCATGGTGGAGCCAGAGAGAGTCATCATGTTCCGAATCCCCTGGTTTGATGATGATGGCATGATCCAGCTGAATCGGGGGTTCAGGGTACAGATGAACAGCGCCCTTGGCCCGTACAAGGGAGGGCTTCGTTTCCACCCTTCAGTCAATCTCTCAATCCTGAAGTTCCTTGCATTCGAGCAAACTTTCAAAAACAGCCTCACCGGCCTCTCCCTTGGTGGTGGCAAGGGTGGAAGCGACTTCGATCCGAAAGGAAAAAGTGACGGCGAGATCATGCGCTTCTGCCAGAGCTTCATGCTAGAGCTTGGCCGGCATATCGGTGAAGACACCGACGTGCCTGCCGGTGATATCGGTGTAGGAGGCAGAGAGATAGGATACATGTATGGTCAATACAAGCGTATCCACAACAAGTCTGTAGGTATCCTTACAGGCAAGAGCCCCTCATTTGGAGGATCCTTTATCCGCCCCGAGGCCACGGGCTATGGCTTGGCCTACCTCTCTGCTGCCATTCTGGAAGCTAAAGGCAAGAGTCTTGAAAACAAGAGCTGCCTGATCAGCGGAAGCGGCAACGTTGCCCAGTTCACAACAGAAAAACTGCTTGCCATGGGTAGTAAAGTGCTGACAATGAGCGATTCAAGCGGTGTGATCATCGATCCCAGCGGAATTGATGCTCAAAAACTAGCCTATATCAAGACCCTGAAAAATGTGAGGCGCGGGCGTATTGCCGAGTATGCCCAGAAGTACAAGGAAGCTACCTACATCCCCCATGACGGATCGGCGACCTCCAACCCCCTATGGGATGTAAAGGCCGACTACGCCTTCCCTTGTGCTACACAGAATGAAATCAACGCTAATGATGCGAGAAATCTGACAGCCAACAAGATACAGCTGGTTGGAGAAGGGGCGAACATGCCCACTACCTTGGAAGCAAAAGACATCCTGATGGAAGCAGGGGTCCTGCTTGCACCGGGAAAAGCCTCCAATGCCGGGGGCGTGGCGGTATCCGGCCTCGAGATGGTACAGAACAGTCAGAGGCTGCAGTGGACCCCAGCACAGGTCGATGCCCAACTGCTGACCATCATGAAAAACATCTATGCCAACATCAGCAGTACCGCAGAAAAGTACAGCACAAAAAACAACTTCATAGATGGGGCAAACATCGCAGGATTTCTCAAGATATCCGAAGCTATGATAGGCCAAGGGTATGTGTAAGGGAATTCTGTCGGGAAAATGCCTGTCTCCCGTCGGGACCAGGGAAGTTGCTTGGCTGACCTGTTTTGACTTTCCTCCCAAAGCTCCATAACTTGTCATTGGGCATAGGGATAAAACATTCACTGTACGCAGAGCAATATTTTTAGTATACTTGGGGTAAGGAGACTACACTATGAAAGATCAAGAGTTTTATATTTGCAAAATTTGTGGCAACATCGCTTCTAAAGTTATCGATAGGGGACCTACCCTGTCCTGTTGTGGAGAAGAGATGACTACCCTGACGGTGAATACCGTTGATGCATCCAAGGAAAAGCATGTTCCTGTAGTAACAGTCGATAAGGATATTGTTACTGTAAACGTCGGATCAGTAGATCATCCCATGACAAAAGAACACAACATCACCTGGATTTACCTGCAGACAGAAAAAGGCGGACAGAGAAAGAGTCTGCCCGTTGATTCAAAGCCCCACGCAACCTTCTGCATCGATAATGACAAACCCGTTGCTGTGCTTGCCTACTGCAACCTGCACGGGCTTTGGAAAACCGCACTCTAGGTAATAACAACAGAGCAGACTGATTTTGCAATATTCCTCGCATGGCGGGGAATATTTTATTTGTCCGAGCTCATCCGTTTGTGCTTCTCCAACACACTCCCTTGTAATCTTCTACAAAAAAACTATCCAAACGCTAAAAGGACGCCGCATAGAGCCTTTTCTCGTGCTGACAAATGATGGCTGCCTTAGCGACAACCCTCTTTGGGATTGTGCCAAGGCAGCCATCATCAAATCCTCAAGCTTGCATTGCCAGTAGCAAGAACACTCAAAAAATCTGACAGTTCCTATCTGACCATTATCCTGAAGTAGCGTTTCTTTCCTGCCCTGAGCAGGATCTCTCCAACTTCATCGAGATATGAGAGATCGATCATAGCCTTGGGATCAGTAATTTTAGTCTCCCCTACCCATGCTCCGCCACCGTTCACCAGACGCCTGGCGTCACTGTTGGTGGAGGCAAGATCGGTGCGCGCAAAAAGCGTCAGGACAGGTATGCCCGCCTCAAGCTCGCTTCTTTCCACTTCAAGGAAGTTCATCCCCTCACGGTTCTCAATTCCTGCACTAGCGGATCCAAACATAGCCAGGGCAGCGGCCTTAGCCTTCTCTGCTTCCTCCACACCATGGATGATCTTGGTCTGCTCGTAGGCAAGACGGGCCTTGGCATCATTGATGTTGACCCCTTCCTGCTCATACGTTGCGATCTCCTCCAGGGAGAGGAAGGTAAAGAGCTTGAGGAACCTGATGACATCCTCGTCGTTTACGTTACGCCAGTACTGGTAGAAGTCATAGGGCGTGTAGAGTTCAGGGTCAAGGAATACCGCCCCTTTCTCACTCTTACCCATCTTCTGACCGTCTGAGCGTGCTATGAGGTTGAAAGTCAGACCATAACACTCCGCCGATTCAGTCTTCCTGATAAGGTCGATGCCAGCAACAATATTACCCCATTGATCATCACCGCCGATCTGCAGGCGGCAGCCATGCTCCCGATAGAGGGTGAGGAAATCATAGGATTGCAGAAGCTGGTAATTGAACTCAATGAAGGAGAGCCCCCGTTCGAGCCTAGCCTTATAGGATTCAAATGTCAGCATCCTGTTGACTGAAAAGTGACGGCCGATCTCCCTGAGGAAGTCGATATAGTTGAGGTTGGTAAGCCAGTCTGCATTATTGAGCATTACAGCCTTACCCACTCCGGCGGGAGGAGTCTCTGAAAAATCAACGACAGTCCCCAACTGCTCCTTGATGGATGCGCAGTTGGAAGCTACCTCTTCGGGAGTGAGCATCTTGCGTACTTCAGTCTTACCTGAAGGGTCGCCGATCATCGCAGTGCCCCCACCGACCAAGGCGATGGGGTTGTGTCCAGCAAGCTGCAGGTGGTGCATTGCGAAGAAGGGTACCATATGCCCGATGTGCAATGACTTGCCGGTAGGGTCAGCCCCCACATAGAAAGTCACACTCTCCTTGTCCATCAATGCACTGAGGGCATCCATATTTGTACATTCTTTGATGAACCCACGGTCTTGAAGGGTCTTAAGCGCCTTGTTCATATTTATGCCTCTACTCTCTTATACTCTTTTGTCGCCTCTTTGATGGTTGTGACCAATTCGGCGATAGGGATACGAACCTGCTCCATGCTGTCACGGAAGCGCAATGTCACCGTATTATCTTCCAGGGAGTCGTAGTCGACAGTCACGCAGTAGGGAGTTCCGATCTCATCCATGCGGCGGTAGCGTCTTCCGATGGCTCCGCTGACATCAAAGAATGTTACGAAATCATCCCTAAGCTCTTTTTCCAGCTTGGAGGCAAACTCGGCAATGCCGTCCTTCTTCACCAGAGGCAGCACAGCTACGGTCACAGGAGCAATCCTTGGGTGGAAGTGCATCACTGTGCGGACATCGCCGCCTTCAAGAGTCTCTTCTTCATACGCATCACTGAGAGCCATCAGCACATTGCGTGTCAGGCCTGCAGAGGTCTCCACCACATAGGGGATGTAGCGTTCGTTGGTTTGGGGGTCGAGGTAGTTCATCTCCTTACCGCTGAAATTCTGGTGTTGGGTAAGGTCATAATCGGTACGGTTATGCACCCCCTCAAGCTCCTGCCATCCCATAGGGAAGAGGAACTGAATATCGTAGGCATCCTTGGCATAGAAGGCGAGCTCATCGGGACCGTGCTGGTGCCAGCGCAAGCTGGAGGGCTTGATTCCAATTTTTTCATAGAAAGCCATCCTCTGTTCCTTCCAGTAGGCGAACCACTCCTCATCACTACCCGGCTTGCAGAACCACTGCATCTCCATCTGCTCAAACTCACAAGAGCGGAAGATAAAGTTTTTTGTCGTAATCTCATTACGGAAGGACTTTCCGACCTGTGCAATCCCAAAGGGAATCTTCACCCTGCTCGAGTTAACCACGTTCTTGAAATCCACATAGATGCCCTGAGCCGTTTCCGGCCTGAGATAGATGGTCGAGCCTGAATCGGCATCGGCTCCGATATGTGTGGAGAACATCAGGTTGAAATTCCTGGGTTCGGTAAAGCTCTCCTTGGTACCACAGGTAGGACAGGCACCATTGAGGTCGATCTGGTCGGCCCTAAAGCGGGATTTGCACTGTTTGCAGTCTACCATCGGGTCTGTGAAGTTAGAAACGTGACCGCTCGCCTCCCACACACGGGGATGCATCAGGATTGATGCGTCAAGACCGACGATATCGTCATGGATCTGAGTCATCTCCTTCCACCAGAAGTCACGGATGTTGTTCTTCAGCTGCACACCCATCGGCCCGTAGTCATATGCCCCGTTCAATCCGCCATAGATCTCACTCGACTGGAAAATAAATCCACGACGCTTACACAGCGAGACAATCTTGTCCATTGTTACTTCAGCCATTTCCTCAACCCTCACTTCTCAGCACTGACAATGCTGTCTCTATTCTTGCAAATGTTTTCTCCTGCCCAAGCAGGAAAATCGAATCAAACAGGGGCAGACTTACCAAACTTCCGGTAAGAGCAACCCTCAAGGGCATGAATACCCCATTTATCTTGATGTCCAACTGAGTGGCCAGTTCGACCATCTCTTTCTCCATCTCTTCGGTAGGAACCTTGTCTGCAAGGCCTTTCTTCAGGATTGCATACACCCCTTCCAAAGCAGCGAGAGCTACTGAAGGTTCCACATTCTTGGCGATGAACAGGGAGGGGTCACTATACTCAGGCTCCTCAAACAGGAAGCGGGAGAGGGGTACCACATCACTGAGGACCTTCAGCCGGTCCTTCACCACAGGGACCAATGCATCAAACTTGGCCTGGACCTCAGAGGTGAGGGGTTCTTTTGCAAAGCCGGCCCCAACCATATACGGAAGCAGCATCTGAGCAAGTTCCCCGTCACTTTTCTGACGGATATACTGGCCGTTGAACCAATCCAGCTTCTTATAGTCGAACACCCCTGGAGCCTTGTTGATCTTCTCCAAGGAGAAGACCTCTTCCAGCTCCTCTTTGGTGAAGAACTCCCGCTGTCCGTCATAGGACCAACCCACCAGGCTCACATAGTTCATAAGCGCTTCCGGCAGATATCCCTTCTCCCTGAAGTCCTTCACGGAGGTAGAGCCATGGCGTTTGGAAAGCTTCTGCCCGTCCTTGCCCATAACCATGGGCAGGTGGCAGTACAAGGGAGGTTCCCAGCCAAAGGCCTCGTAAAGCAGGATATGCAGGGGCCCTGAAGGAATCCACTCCTGGGCACGCATGATGTGCGTGATATGCATCATATGGTCGTCAATGACATTTGCCAGATGATAGGTGGGAAACCCATCGCTCTTCAGCAGCACAGGGTCAGGGCTAACATCACGGTTACGTCTTGTGATATCACCCATAAGCACATCATGGATGGTGGTCTTGCCCTGTGTGGGGACCTTGAGGCGGATGACACTCTTGAGGCCCTGGCTCTCCAGTTCTGAGCGCTGTTCGTCGGTGAGGTCGGCGCAGTGGCGATCATAGCCCTGCAACTCACTTTTTGCTGCCTGTTGTTCGCTGCGAAGAGCAGCCAAGCGTTCTGAAGTGCAGTAACAACGATAGGCCTTGCCGTCAACTACAAGCTGTTCGGCATATTTCTTGTAGAGATCAAAGCGTTCGCTCTGGACATACGGGCCGTAGGGGCCACCGACAAGGGGGCCTTCGTCCCACTTGAGGCCAAGCCAGTTGAGAGTATTGTACAAATCCTCCAAGGATTCGTCGCTATACCGTTCCTGGTCAGTGTCTTCTACACGAAGGATGAATTTTCCACCGTTTGCACGGGCAAAAAAATAATTGAACAAAGCTGTGCGCACTCCACCGATATGTTGCAAGCCGGTTGGAGAGGGGGCGTAACGTACTCTAACTTCCATCAGGATATACTCCTTCTCATTGCTACTGTTGTACCGCAAATACGAGATAATGGCAACAATCCACTATATTCGGTATGGAGGGCTCCTTTAGCAAAATCAGGAATTTCCAACGACAAACAGAATATCACCCTCAGTATATATCCTAAAAATCCCTTTCGACAAAATCGTGGTTTCCATACTGTATTTGCTGTTTGGGCAGGTATGGGCATTGACCCTAATTCCTAATTTGATATAGAGTTCACCCTAACATCCTTAGGAGGACTAACCTGTACACAATCCCAACTAGAACAGCATTTGGAGTAGGAAATCACAGGGAGCTACGAAAGTTTTTCACAATCCCGGCTATCCTGTTCGTCATCCTCTTCACCGCTGATAATTTTGCCTCAAAGCTTGCTCTGTATTCGAGCAGTTCCACGATACTTTTCCTGGTCATCTCACAGATTTGCCTATTGGTGGCGTATAACCTGCACAGTTCTATGGTCCGTATCGGACGAATACCCTTTCTGCTGGCCCGACCCCAACGTAAGGAGTATATTCATCTCGTTGATGA
>LFRM01186404.1_pt1 | contig 21419 bp, 16 predicted proteins | sample 618341 | NCBI WGS metagenome assembly LFRM01 (sample SAMN03654438, study PRJNA283298) | anaerobic digester metagenome | isolation source: pool of bioreactors CSTR01a, CSTR02a, and CSTR03a thermophilic anaerobic... | place: Denmark: Kgs. Lyngby | collected 2014-05-21 | reverse complement strand
AATTCTCATCAGTTCAGGGATAGCAACAGCTGGATGAGTATCATTTAATTGAATAGCATGTAAATCTGCAAAATTATCAAAATTATCATATTTTGATAGGTGTGTTCTTATTAAGTCTTGTAATGATGCACTTACAAAGAAATACTGTTGTTTTAACCTTAATCTCTTACCTTCTTCATTTGAATCATTGGGGTATAAGACCCTAGATATTAATGCAGCATCATTGGCTTCTCTTACTGACATTTCATAGTTTTGATTATTAAACTCTTGAAAGTCAAATTCTTCAATTGCTTCTGCTTGCCATAATCTTAAAGTATTTATTGTCTTTCCACCATAGCCAATAATAGGAGTATCATATGGGACAGCTAATAACTTTTGGTCAGAAAAGCTTACTGTTACAGTGTCTGATTCCTTTCTTATGGACCAAGGTTCTTCATATTCTAACCAATTATCAGCTTTTTCCATTTGAAATCCATTTATAAAAGATTGATTGAAAATTCCATACTCATATCTAATACCATAACCTCTTAAGTTGTAATCTAAAGTGGCTGCTGAATCTAAAAAACATGCTGCTAATCTTCCCAAGCCACCATTACCTAATCCAGCATCACTTTCTGCTTCCTCTATATGGTGGTATTTCATATCTAGTTCTTTTAATAGTTGTTCTACCTCAGATTTGTGTCCAAGGTTAATTAAATTATTACTTAAAGCTCTTCCCATTAAAAATTCTGCTGAAAAATAGTAAGCTTTCTTTTTATCTTCAAATCTACTTTCTGAATCTATCCATTTAGGTACTATAATTTCCATTATAGCCTTAGATAGAGCTATATATTTTTCATTATCATCACAATCCTGAAACCTTTTACCAAAGCTTGTAAGAGCATAAGATTCCATTCTTTCTAGCATAGTTTCATTTTCAAACATCTAATTACCTCCAATAAATTTTCGTCATTTTGGCGATTTTATTACCAAGTTCTTCCGTTAAATCTGTGCTTTTCATTCTCCAGTTCCAGTTACCACCAATTGTTGATGGTACATTCATTCTAGCTTTATCATCTAATCCTAGGAAGTCTTGCATTGGAGCTATTGATAAGTCTGCAGGAGATGCCCAAGCCCCTCTAATAATTCCCCAATTATAGCCTTCTTGTGGATTTAATTTAAGATATTCTATAGCATAATTTAATTCACCTTTTGAAATACTCTCAAGCCATGAAACAGTAGTATGATTGTCGTGTGTTCCAGTGTATATAACACTATTCTTTGCAAGACTATGAGGCATATGTTCGCTTTCTTCATCCAGGTTAAATGCAAAATGTAGCACTTTCATATTAGGAAAACCAGAGTCTTCAACCAGTTTTTTCACTGCATCTGTAGTTTGCCCTAAGTCTTCTACTATAATATTTAAATCTCCCAACTCTTCTTTTATCTTATTGAATAAACTCATCCCTGGGCCCTTTCTCCACTTGCCTTTTATAGCATTTTCAGCTCCATATTCTATTTCATAATAAGTTTCAAAGCCTATGAAATGATCTAATCTAACTGTATGGAAGAATTGAAAACTGGCTTTTATTCGCTGTACCCACCATTGATACCCGTCTTGTTTCATTAAATCCCAATTATATATAGGATTGCCCCAAAGCTGCCCTCCCAAAGTAAAGTCATCTGGTGGAACTCCTGCTACTGTTATAGGATAATAGTTTTCATCTAAATAATAATATTCAGGATTACTCCATACATCTGCACTATCTACAGCCACATAAATAGGTAAATCTCCTATTATATTTATATGGTTTATCTCAGCATATTCTTTTAATTTTTCCCATTGTTGGAAAAAATAATACTGAGTAAATACCCAAAAATATATTTCATCTGGATTTTCTATTTGGAATAGTTTTACCTTCTCTGAGTTAGAATCTCTATATTCCTTGTCCCATTCTAACCAAGATTTATTATGGTGTTTTGACTTAAGACTCATAAATAGTGCAAATTGACTAAGCCAATTTTTATTGCTTTCATAAAATTTATCTATTTCTACTTTTAAATTCCTGTGATTTTTATCTTTCATTGCATTACTAAAGGCAATTCTTAAAAGTTCCATCTTATTTTTATATATAATTTCATAATTAACCTTAGTAATATCTTGCCCTAAATCCACCTTGTCAATATGATCTTGTTTTAAGTATTCTTCTTCAATTAATTTATCTAAATCTATAAAATATGGATTCCCAGCAAAAGCAGAAAAGCTTTGATATGGAGAATCTCCATAGCTTGTTATGCCAAGAGGTAATATTTGCCAGTTTTTTTGTTTAGAAAGAACTAAGAAGTCTATGAACTTATACGCTTCAATACCAAAATCTCCTATACCATATTTTCCTGGTAAAGAAGATATATGCAGTAATATGCCACTAGATCTGGTTTTCATATATTCCTCCTTATAATTTTATGCAACCGCTTGCACTCTTGTAATAAGTGTATCATATTTTCAGTCTTTGTAAAGTATTAATTTTGAATAATAAAAAAGATAATATCCATTTAGATATTATCTTTTTCATTTTGTAATGTTTTTACTATTTCTTTGCCTTTTTCAGAATTCAAATAATTTATTGTTGCTTTAGGAAGATATTTATAAGCTTCTTTCACTTTGTCATTCTTCAATAGATTTCTAACATAAGATGCACTAATTATAGTATCCCCTATCTGCTTTCTTTTTACTATATCTACATCTATTGAACTATCTTCTAATATACCTTTTAATGTATTATTATAATTTAAAGTAACTATATCAATAGGCTCTTCACCAAAAAATCTAATATCTATTTCTAAATCCTCAGCTATTTTTTTAGCAAATATGCTACCATCTAGTTCTGTGTATATATCTAACATATCATCTTTTTTCTTAATAAAGTAAGTAGGAAAAGTCCCTCTAGATATTATATAAGGCCCTCCTTTAATAACAACCACATTTTTATAATCCTTTAATTCTTCTTTAACAATATTTAATCTGTCCTTAAATGGAAATACAGAAATGTCTTCTTCTACTACAAATACCAATAATTCTTCCACTTTTTTGGAAGACAGCTCTATTAAATACTTGTGTCCTAAAGTCATAGGGTTTGTATTTACCACCATTGCTCCTCTAACACCTGATTTTGAGCTTAAATTATCTTTAACTGCACTGATCCATTTCTGATAATTATAAAATCCTCCCTCAAATAGGGAAACTCTGCTTGTAGAGTATACTTCTTTTAATCCTAAGGATAAAAAAATATTTTTATTACAAGGTTTAGTAAATACAAAAAAACTATTATAGTTGTTTTCTAAAAGGTGATTTAAAAGACTATTATAAATAATCCCCATAAGACCTTGCCCTTGATACTCATCACTGGAGAAAAAATACTTTAAAATGTTTCCCTCAGCTGATCCTGTGGCAATAATCTTCCCTTTGTCTCTTATTACAAATGTTTTATCCGGAAGATCATAGTCCACACTATTTTCTTTCAAATACTCTTTTATTTCCTCTACATCATTATTATTGTTAAAATTAATCTCATCACTAAAATACATATCAATCCCTCATTATGTTTTTTATAGTTATCCCTTTAGGATATGGGATATATAATATGTTCAAATGCGGGCCAGCAAAGCTAGCCCTTACCTTGCTTTATTATATCATAACCTGGCTTACAATTCGTCCATCTTCTATTCGTATAATCCTATCTGCTTCTTTTGATATATCCATATCATGAGTAACTAATATGATGGTTTGATTAAACTTTTTAGCAGACTCTTTTAGCAGTCTTATTACTTCCTGCCCATTAGCTTCGTCCAGGTTTCCTGTAGGTTCATCTGCAAGTATTATGGCTGGATTTGTAATTAAAGCTCTAGCAATAGCTACTCTTTGTCTTTCTCCACCAGATAATTCATCTGGATAAAATGATAGTTTATCTTCAATACCAAGGGAAGATATAATTTCATTTAATCTTTCTTCACTAGGTTTTTTACCATCTAAATGTGCTGGCATTAATATATTTTCTAATACATTGTGTTCAGGAAGTAGATTAAATGATTGAAAAACAAAACCAATTCTTCTACGTCTTAAAAGAGTTATATCTCGATCATTTTTATCAAAAACTGATTCTCCTTCTAAGAACATTTTACCCTCAGTAGGCTTATCTAAGGCTCCTAAAATTTGCAACAAGGTAGACTTACCTGAACCACTTTTACCAATAATAGCATAGAAGTAACCCTGTTTAATTTCTAAATTTATCTCCTTTAAGGCTCTTACTTCTAATTCTTCCTGACCATAGGTTTTACTTACATTTTCTAATTTTATCAGACTCATAGATTTCACCCTTTCACCTTGTTTAACTATTTAAACTTCTTATATTTTCTACGGGTTGGTTTCTTAATATTTTGCCTAATGGTAAATAATATGTTAAGACAGTAATAACAAAGAATAATATAGTAATAATAATATGAATATTCCAAGGATATAACCACAATCCATTCTTCATATTTATTATAAATGGACCACTACCACTTACTGTAGTGCCAACTACTATAAATGACAGAAGTATATGAGCTAAAATTATAGATATTATCCCATATAAAATCCCTGTAATTAAATATAGTTTTTTAAATTGTCCACCCGTAACACCAATTGCCTGCAGAGTACCAATACGCTCTCTTTCCTGCTCTAATTTTGATATGGTAGTGTTATATAATATTATTAAAGCTATTAAGGCCACAGACACTCCTAGGATGGTAATAATTGAAGCTATTCTAAATCCTTTATTAAATATTTTGTTATTCCCTTCTATATAATTGGAAAGTCTAGATTCTTTTTCTATAGCAAGTCTCTGGAGTTCTACCTGTACCTGAACTTGGTCAGCCTTCTTATCCACATCTACATAAACCCATGTTTTACCATATCTTGTAGGTGTTAAGCTTTGAATTAAATATTTTAAGTTTTCTGCAGTTAAATTTCCTTTTCCTGAAATAGTTGCTGGATATAAGTCTGTAACAAAGTTATAAGATCCTATTATTACTGGGGCTTCAACAGTCCCAGCGAATGGCCATACTCCTATTTCAGGGAAATAATTGATTATTCCACCAACTTTTACTTGATGAAAAGCCACATCATTGGTTTTAACGTCTCCTTCTAATGATTCGGTAGGTACTGTAAGGTTAATCTTATCTCCTACTAATAGGCTATTATCTTTCAAATAAAATTCACTATTTCTGAAATCATAATTTATATTATATGTTTCGCCATAATCTAAAAGTTGGCTTATTCTAGTTTTCTTGTCTGTATTTTCTATTATGCTATTATCTTGGATTGTCTTTATCTCATTATTATCATTATTATAAGGATAGTAGTGAGGCATAAGTAGGATTACTTCTTTACCTTTGTTAAATTCATCTATATTGACAGTCCCACTAGTAATAGACTCCTGAAGTTTTATAAATACATCATCTTCTGAACTCACACTATAAGTATTTACCACCGCTGCATCTCTAACAAGGTGTATATTATTTTCATCTAAATTTTCATAGTCTAAACTATTTTCACCAAAGTGTTTTGGGATTAAATAAGCAGGTAAAATTTGTTTAAATGTAGATAAAATTTCATTATTTTCTATTCCTTTATACCAAAGAAAAGCATGTTCTCCAGCCTTGTATAAATCTGCTCTGTTGACACCAGGTATAGATTTTAGCTCTGACACAAACTCTGGTATTTCTCGGTTTCTCATTCCATAATCAAATTCATAGCCATAATCTGGTTTAGAAGTTACTACCACCTTATCAATATAATCTTCAAATGCTAAAAAGCTTAAGAAAGTAGCACTTAATAAGACAAATAAGGTTATGGTATATAAACTTAGAGTTAATAATATATTACCCCTATTAAATCTTGTGTTTCTCCAGGATATTCTGCTAAAGGTTTGGATTTTCATATCCCGTCCTCCAAATTTAACCTTTAGCTTGTCCTTTGCAAATGTTTTTTTATGTTTTGGAGCTTTGGAAATATTTCCAGTTAAGGGTATCTTCATAGATTTTATCATAGGTATTGTCATACCAATAATTACTGATATAATACCCACTATTAAACCAAGTGCAGTTAGGGTGTAATCCAAATAAAAGTTTAAGTCTCCTCTGCCTAATTTATTCATGACTATTAAGATTAATTTTACTATCCCTAATCCACCTATTAAACTAATTGGTATACAAAACATCAAAAGATAAATAACTTCCCAAATTAAAATTTCTCTAACTTGTTTGTTTGTGGCCCCAATAGCTTTTAAAAGGGCAATCTTTCTGGTTCGTCTTTTCATTTGAGTAAGATATATTTGGAAAACTGAAAATATAGTAGCAATAAAGATAAAGGCCAATATACCATAAGTTAAAGTAGATTCTGTAGATCCTGCTGTCTCCGGATAAGCAAAACTATTCTTTCTAAGATTTATAAAATCAGGCTTATACTTATTGTAGAATTCATCTGCTGCTAAATTTGACTTTATATAATAATTAATAGGGATGCTATAATCACTAACATCCAATTCTTCTGTTTTAAGAAATCCTTCTTCTAGAAATAACAAACCTGCATCTTCAAGAACAAATGAATTTGCCACAGGATAATTTTCTAGATCCCAGACATTGCTGTAGGTTTGCACTATTCCGGACACTACCATATCCCTAGTAATTACAGCAGATTGGCTTATTATAGTTCCATCCTTTTTTACTTGCTCAATATTATCTTCAACAACTTCTCCTGACCCACCAAAAGAATAATACAGATAAGATGTTTTGATAACAACCTTAGTTCCATTAAACACTTCAAGGGTTGGCTCATTTCTTCCAATTCTATTAAAGTTTAAAGAATATAAGATTTCCCAAGGTGTTGGTTCATGCTCTTCTAATCCAAGTTTTTCTCTTTCACTTTTAAAATATTCATAAAATAGTCCTGTTTTGTTTTGAAATGTACGTGCATCCAATTTTTTTATCTGTTCGTTATGAGCAGCCTCTCCATCTTCTTCTATTAAAGGTATAACTATTTCAACAGGAATAACATCTCCCACTTTTACATCCTTTGAAAAATAGCTAAGTTGGCCCAATTCTACCGCAATTTCATCTATGTTTTCTGGTAACCGTCCTTCATACATTTGAAAATGTGCCATATTAGCCAGTTCTTCATTAAAAGTCCCAACAAATCCGACAGTAGATGATTTCCCAAGTATTTTACTTTTACCTATTAAATCTATTTCCTCTATAGCTTCAAAATCCTGTTCTATGTATTTATCTCCATTTAAATAGGAGGCTTGCCATGTGCCAAACATATTGGTTCTTTGTATGTTTTTAGTCCGCTCAGAACTAGAATAAAATACTGTTGCAATTACAATAAATAAAAATGATAACAATACTACAAAAGATAATAAAAATGTATCTTTTTTACGGCCTTTCATGCCAGAAATGGCGATTTTTCTAATCATATGTACTATTCCTCCTGATGCAGTATTTCACACAATATACTAACTATATATGAAATAGATTGTTTCTTCAACTAAATTTTTGTTAAAAAAATTAAGCTACGTCACCGTAGCTTAATTTTTTATTTCACTGCATATATATAATCTAGTATTGTACCATCTCTGTATTCAGATAATCCAATTACTCTAGATGATTTTTCTATTGGTTCTGGTTTGCCCATTATGCTTTCTGCATATGCTTGTAGTTCTTTAATAGGCATTATGTTTAACTTAGCTGCTTTAAATAGTTCTATTAAGTCCCCTCTAAGTGGGTTTACACAAATTCCTCTTTCAGTTACTAGTATATCCACTGTAGTTCCTGGAGTAGTTATTACGTCTACTCTATCTTTAATAAGTGGTATTCTGGATGAGAATAGTTTTGAAACTATAATGGTTACTTTACTGCCGGCTGCTGTGTCTTGGTGACCACCAGATCCACCCATTAGTATTCCATCAGCTCCTGTTGTAACATTAACGTTAAAGTCTAAGTCGATTTCTGTTGCTCCCAGAATTACTATATCTAAGTTATCTACAACAGCAGATACTTCTGGATTTCCATATTGAGATGCACTCATTCTCAAGTGATTAGGGTTTTTCTTTAAGGATTCAATGGCTTGTAGATCAAAACACTGAACATCAAATAAAGACTGGAATAAACCTTCTTCTAACATATCTGTTAAATGACCTGTAATACCACCTGATGCAAAGCTGCCTTTTATGCCTTTTTCTATCATATAATCTCTTAGGTTTGAAGTTACAGCAAGAGATATTCCACCAGCTCCACTTTGGTAACTCATACCATCCTTAAGAAGATTTGTAGCTTCCATTACTTTTAATGTATCTTTAGCTATCTTTAATCCTATTGGATCTTTTGTTACTTGAGTAGTACCTGATACTATTCCTGATTTTAGTCCTATGGATGGGACTACTAATATGCTATCTACATAGTCTTCAGTAATGTCTGCAGGATAGTTAGGGTATGGGACTAATGAATCTGTAATAGCAATAACTTTTTTTGCTTTAATACTATCAGCTATTACATATCCTAATGTACCACATGAATTTGTACCATTTACTCCAGATATATTACCCTTTTCATCAGCACTAGGTGATGCTATAAATGCAACATCTATAAGAGTTTCTTCTTCTAGTATAGACCTAGCTCTACCCCCATGGGATTGCATTAAAAGCTTTCCCTTTAATTCTCCACGGCTAATAGCCTGTGCTATTTCACCTGAAAGATAGGACGTTATTATATTTGTAATAGTTCCATCTTTTAAAAGTGGTACTATTTCTTCATGTGTGGGAAATAGTGAACTGGCAACAAGAGTTATGTCTTTAATTCCCAACTTCTGTATTTCTAGCATTATTTGATTTAGAACTCTATCACCATTTCTTAAATGATGATGAAAAGATACTACAGCACCATCTTTTAAGTCTAAACCCCTTAATAGTTCTACTGTATTATTTACTACTTTATTTTTAGGAGTAACTTTAGAAGGGAATTCTGATTTATCTAGAATTTTTACATCTTCTAGATTTTTATTTAAGTAATTCATCATATTCCTCCTTATAATCTCCACTTAATTTTAATAAGTTAAGAGCTCTTTTAATAATAGGAGCATCAACCATTTTACCATCTAATGAGAAGGCTCCTAAACCCTTTTCATTAGCTGATTTAACTCCTGCAACTACTCTTAGTGCATAGTCTAAATCCTCCTGTGACGGTGAGAATAGTTTATTTACATCTTCCACATGTCTTGGACTTATAATGGCTTTACCAGTCATACCTAAGTCTTTAGCATGTAATGTATCTATTTTAAGTCCCTCAATGTCATCAGTATCCGTAAATGGCGTATCTATAGCTTGAATTTCCATAGCTTTAGATACAGCTATTACTCTAGATCTAGCATAAGCTATTTCATCTGACTGTTTGGTTCTTTTTGCACCTAAATCTAATGTTAAGTCTTCTGCTCCTAAAAATACCCCAATAATCTTTTTAGACTTTTGTAGTATTTCTAAAGCTGATTCTAAGCCTAAAGCTGTTTCAACAAGAGCGATAATTTGGAAATCTACATTATTTTCAGTTAAATACTTGTCCAAGCTTATCATGGATTCAACACTTGCCTTAGGTAAAACAATACCCTTAATATTTAAATCCTTAATAGAATCTAAATCATCATAAAAATATGGGCTGTCCAGAGGATTTATTCTAACAAAGATATCAGTTGTAGGTTTAAAACTTGTTAGATACTCTCTTACTAAATATCTTGCTGCATCCTTTTCACTTAAAGCTACAGCATCCTCTAGGTCTATGATTAAACCATCTGCACCTAATATATCAGAGTTCTGAAGCATTCCAGGGTTGTTCCCTGGGATGAATAATAGTGTTCTATAACCCATTTTCTTCACTCCCTCTTCTTACACAAGCTTTTACTCTTGCTTTTATTGTAAAATCTAAGGCTCCCTTATCTTGAGCTATTACTTTAGCATCATGAACCCCTTCTTCTACTAGTGTTTTATATATTAAGTTTTTTATATCTTCACCATATTGTTGAATTACAACACTCTCAAGTTCAATATCTATATTACCTTCACCTTTGGAAATCATTATAAGAATATCATTGGATTCAAGAGAGCCAGCTTTAGCCATTTTAATAATATTTACTTGCTTTTCTCCCATGTTAAATATTCCTCTCTTCCTAGTTCGTAAAGGTCTCCACCATGAGCATCATTAATTACTGTAGCTGGAAAGTCCTCAACATATACTTTTCTTATTGCTTCTGCACCTAAATCTTCATAAGCTATTACTTCTGCAGATTTTATGGTTTTAGCAATCAATGCAGCTGCACCACCAATAGCGGCAAAATAAACTGCACCATTTTTTACAATACTATCTTTAACTTCCTGATTTCTAGAACCTTTACCTATCATCCCCATAAGACCTAAGTCTAATAATTGAGGAGTATAAGCATCCATTCTAAGGCTAGTAGTAGGACCAGCAGATCCTATTGGTTTGCCTTCTTTTGCAGGTGTAGGTCCTACATAGTAAATAACCTGTCCCTTAATATCAAATGGAAGTTCTTCATTGTTTTCTAGTAATTCTATAAGCCTTTTATGAGCAGCATCTCTAGCTGTATACATATATCCTGTAATATATACATCATCTCCAGGTTTAAGATCTGCTAAATCTTCTTTAGTTAAAGGTGTTTTTAATGTGATTTTCATTTTTACCTCCTAAAGGGTAACTTCTTTATGCCTAGTAGCATGACAGTTAATGTTTACTGCAACTGGTAAACCAGCAATATGAGTTGGATAATATTCAATACTCACCTTTAGTGCAGTAGTTCTTCCGCCAAAGCCCTGAGGCCCAATACCCAATGCATTTATTTCTTCTAACAATTCTTTTTCTAAATCTTCATAGAAAGGGTCATCTGAATATTCTTCTAAATCTCTCATTAAAGCTTTCTTTGCTAACATGGTCGATTTTTCAAAAGTCCCACCTATACCAACCCCAACAACTATAGGAGGACAAGCATTTGGTCCTGCTAATGTTACTGTTTCTAGTATGAATTCTTTAACTCCTTCTAATCCTTCAGAAGGCTTTAGCATCTTTAATCTGGACATATTTTCAGATCCAAATCCTTTAGCTGCAACCATAATATTTATTTTATCTCCTGGTACTATTTCATAATGTATAACAGCAGGAGTATTATCCTTAGTATTTACTCTATTTAAAGGGTCACCTACTACTGATTTTCTTAATATTCCTTCTTCATAACCTTCTCTAATTCCTTGGTTAATCGCATCTTCTATAAAGCCATTAACTACATGTGCATCTTGTCCTATTTTAACAAATACTACTGCCATTCCAGTATCTTGGCACATAGGTGCATGGTCAGTACTTGCTATTTCTGCATTATCAATAATCTTTCCTAATGTACTTGATGCTAAGTCCCACTTTTCATCTTCTTTAGCCTTTTTTAAAGAATTTAACACATCATTAGGTAAGAAAAAGCTTGCTTCCATAGCTAATCTCTTTACTTCTTGTGTAATTAATTTTGCATCAATTTCTCTCATAGTTCCCATCCTTTTTTTATTAACTATGCTCTTTTCTTTGCTCTAGCTAATACTCTATTCATTTCATTATTAACGATCATTATACCTTCATCAACACCCATTCCTGGTTTAGCTAATACTTGAGTTGCGCCACAAGCGATAGCAATGTTAGTACAAATTTCTGAACTTCTTGAAGTTTCATTACAAGTACCACCTAAATAAGCTCCAACTCCAGCTTCATTACAATATATTATAGCTTCGATTGAGTTATTTATTCCACCTAAGTCTGGTGATTTAACTTGAATCATATGACCTGACTTATTATCAGCAAAGTATTTAACATCATCCAGAGTATTACACCATTCATCTGCTACTAACTCTACATGAATATTTCTTTCGTCAAGTAATGCTGTTAAATCTCTTAATGCTTCCATTTGCGCCTCTCTACTACCAACATCCATTGGTCCTTCAATTCTTAATTTATAAGGCTTTGCTGCCTCTTCTAATGTTGCAAGGTAATCAGCCATTGCTACAGTATCATCATTTAATAACTCACCAATTGTACCATAAACATCAATATGAAATATTGGATTATAGTCTTCAGTCATTTTGTATTGGTTTACTCTATCTCTTAACCATTCAACATATTCTAATAATTTTTCACCTTTTAGACCTAATTTTTCTTCAACATTGTTGAAAAGTCCATGAGGAAGTACATCTGCACCTTTAATAATCATTTTGTCAGCATTATTATATCTATCATCACCTGATTGAGTGAATATAGGAATTCTTTGTAATTCTACTTCTGTGTTATATTCATCTTTTATAACTTCAGCCATTGTCATCTTTTTAGCTTTTGAAGCTGCATCTAAAAGAGCTTGAGTTAAGCCATATCTAATTGCTGTATGAAGTCTTTTACCATTAATTTTCATATGATCTACTTCTTCAGCTAATGCTTTGAAATCTGAAGTTTCTTTGCCTATAAGCAATGGTGTAATATCATTTTCAATTAGTGGAATAAAATCTGCTGCTAAGAAAAGTGGATCTCTACCACCAGCGCCTGAATATTGTACAGCTGCACAATCTCCATGAGCTATTTGTCCATCTTCTAATACTAGCATTACAGAAATACTTTCACCTGGTTGTCTAATTGATGTAAATCCTTCTGTCATTGGTTCACCTACATAGAATAAACCATCATGTTTTGCACCTTTTTTTATTGCTTTTTGATCGTCAAAATAAAAACCTGTTTTACCTTCTGCTAGAATAATATCAACTATTTTCATTATTTATTAGCCTCCAATCTTCCTATTAGATTTCCTTTACCTACGGCAAATATGTCATCTACAGTCATTCCAAAGTCAACTTCTCTGCCTTCGAATTTTGCTCTTACTTCTAGTTTCTCTCTGTTAAAATCTTTTAATTCTTTTGTAAAAGGTATATTACCTGTCATTAGATATCTTATTCTTCCTTCGTTATCTCTTGCAGGCATCATTTTACCAGCGTTGTATTTTGAAGGTCCAAATGGAATATCTATAATTCCTTGTTCGTAGCCTTTAACAACACCAATTGCTAAATCCCCTTTACCCATTTCAATTAATTTTTCAAGCATACATGCTGTTTCAGCTTTAATTATTTTTATTTCATCTGCTAAGTCTGTGCTCATAGGCATTAATTGGCCTTTTAATAAGTTTAAAGTCATTTTTGTAGCTTTTATTCCTGAAGCATTGGCTTCTTTTGTTGGAATACCAATAGCCTCATGAGGAGTTTTAACTATTACTTTAGTAGCTCCAGCTAGTGCTGCAGCAGTAGCACCTAAAGATATAACACCGAATGCTTTGGATTCATCTGCTGGGAATCCGCCCATCCATTGGTGGAAAACTGTAGTTATAAATGTGTCTTTATATCCAAATCTATTTAAGTATTCATTTGTTTGTTCTTCTAATGCTCTAATTGCAGCAACGTCTTGAACTAAGTTACCGCATTGGCCATAGCCAACTGTAATGCTTTTAACACCTTGTTCTGCAGCTAGTAATGCTTCAATAATTGCTACAGCATTAGATGTTGAAGGAGGTACTAATGTTCCAGTTAATGGACCAAAAGGTTCTCTATTTATTTCAACGCCTCTTTCTTCATAATATCCAACTAATCTGTCACAATATTGCCAATCTCTTAGGCATTTTTCTATGGGAACATTTTTAGCATAAGGAATATTATAAGAAATTCCTCCACCTTCATTTGAAGTATAACCACCAGCATGAATAATTTCAGCTAATAGTCTGGAATCAGGTGTACCATGTCTGGCTTGTAGTGGAAGATTTACAGCTTCGTATACTTCTCTACATCCTTTAACTCCATGGTTAACTGCAGGAAATCCATTAAGTAATGATCTTCCAGCTTTTAATGATTCATCTATACCTACTTGACACTCATTATATCTATTTTGTCTAGTGTATGAGTCTATTGTTGAAGGTAGTAAATCTGCTCCACCTTCTTGGTCTAAGAAATTTAACAGTTCAATATGTTCATGAATTAAAGCTACACCAGCTCTTGGTTGTGCTAGTGTTACAGCTTCTTCTTTTGCTTTTCTTAATACTTTAGCAAAGTTTTTATGATCTGGAACTGTTTTTAGAAACTCAACAGCTTCATCAAGGTCTACTTCTTTACCTGTAGGCCACTGTGCAAGTACTTCTTCTCTTTCTTTGAAAAACTCATCATCTGATAGTCTTTTGTTTGTAATTTTAATCGACATTTTTATTTCCCCCAGCTTCAATAATATATTTTTTTAGCATTCTAACTGCCATATTTTCATCTACCATTGCTAAAAGTCCCATAGCAGATAGTATATAGTTTTTATCTATTAGATATTTTGGATGTTTTGGTTTTAAAGAGGTAGGCTCAGCTATATTAAATTGTGAAGCTTCTAAAATCGATAATGGATCTTTACTGTTTACAAGTATACCACCTGTACCTATAACAAAAGGTAGCTCTGTTAAATCTTTTCCCTCCTGAGAATGCATCATACCCATAGGAGTATAAACAGATTCAATCACACCTGCATGTCTTTTCATTGCAATGTCTGCGCAAATCTTTGCCATTGCTTCATCAAACTTAATATCCTTTTCCTCTTGTGAAACAAAATTAGTATTCTCGTATCTTTTCTGAAATTCATCTTCTAAATTATAATCTAGTATATTAAGATATTTTTTCATTAATCTAGCTCCAGCAGCTTCTAAAACAGCTAAAGCAGAATATCTCATTCCTAAATCTCCTTCAACAGTTCTTTTAGAAAAAGGCTCTTCTAATCCTCGCATAACCACAGCTTGATTTGTAGGAGCACCCTCTCCAATTGAATGTATGTCTGTTGTAGCTCCACCAATATCTATTACAACCAAGTCTCCAATACCATCTTCATCCCTAGATCCCATTGAAAGAACTTGTGCTGCTTTTAATACAGATGCAGGAGTAGGCATTAATATTTCAGAAATTGAACTTTCTACATTTTCCATTCCCTTTGCATTTACAATTTGTTTCATAAATATACTTCTAATGACTTCTCTAGCAGGTTCTACATTTATGTGGTTTAAAGTAGGCATAACATTTTCAGTAATATAATATTCTACTTTATCCTCAAATATTGCAATAATCTCATCATTACAACTTTTATTTCCTGCTATTACAATTGGTATTGTAACATGGTATTTTTCTAACATCCAAGCATTGTGAGATATACATTGTATATTTCCACCATCAGTTCCACCTGCTAACAATATAATATCTGCATTGGAGTTTTTAATTTCTAATACTTCTTCTGTATTTAGATTATGGCTATAAGTTTTTATAACTCTTGCTCCTGCACCTAATGCAGCTCTTTTAGCTGCTTCTGCTGTTAATTCTGGTACTAATCCTATTGCAATAATTTTCAATCCACCTGCAGCAGAAGAACAAGCTAATTTTTTTACAATATTAATCTCAGAATTCAATTTTCCATTAAGTCTTTTTAGAGCTTCCTTATATCCTATAGTCACATCGGTTTCAACAGTAGTATAAGCTTTTTCAGTAGCAATTATCTCTTCGTTTTCAATATCTATAAGAGTCAATTTTGTATAAGTGCTACCAAAGTCTATAAAAAGATAAGCATCCATCCTTAATCCTCTACTCCTAAAGCTTCTTTAAGATCGTGAACTGCTACTTCAGTAGATGTTCCAGGTGGATATACTCTATCAAATCCCATGTCTAAAAACTTTTGGTGAACTTCATCCCAATCTTGTTTTCCTACTACAATATTGCCACCTACAAATAATTTAATATCTGTCAGACCAGCTTCTATTGCATTTTCTCTCATTCCTCTACAGTCAATTTCCCCATGGCCATAAAGAGATGAAACCATGATTGCATCCGCATTTGTTTCTATTGCTGCATTTATGAAATCCTCTTGTGGTGATAATACACCAATATTTACTACATTAAAACCTGCAGCTGATAAGCTGTAGTCAAGAATCTTATTACCTACAGCATGGCAATCGGATCCAATTACTCCTAATACAACTGTTTTCTTCTCCACTTTTTACTACCTCCTAGATTTTTAAATATTCATTTATAAACTTGAACGTAAACATAAAAAGGATTTTCCATAAATATAATTAATCTTTTTATTATTTATTCAAATTTACAACTTGAATTTATGTTCAAATATTTTTACCTTCTACCCTATAATGATAACATAAATATTATTTAAAACAATGGGTTAAGGCCATAATTCTTGTTTTTTTTGCTTTTTATAAGAATATATCCGAAAATCCTACAGATGTTGGAAATACACTACAGTATACTACAAAATATGACAATTTATAATATTCAAAGAATAATAAAACCCAGATTGTAAATAGGTTTTATTATAGGAAATCTTATTGGAGTACTAAATCTATAAATTCATCTAAGGTAATATTTCCAAAATATTTATCCAAAGGCTCATCCATAAGTGCTTCTTCTAAAGATTGTCTGTTATATTTTAATCCGTTTAATTTGTCTTCTAATAATTTTACATCCATAGTACCAAAAAAATCTCCGTAGATCTTACAGTCTTTAATCCTCCCATTATGAACATCTAATCTTATATCTACACTACCAAAAGCATATTTTTTATAATTCTTATAGTTAAAATCTGGAGATTCACCATAGTTCCATTCCCAAGTAGAGTATTTCTCTCTATACAATTTGTCTATATCTTCAAGTTCCTTATCTGTAAGTTTATAAACTTCTGGTGTTAACCCTTCCATTTCAAATATATATTTCAATAATAAGTCTCTAAATACATTTATATCCGCATCTTCGGTTAAGTAGTTTCTAATATTAGTTACTCTGCTTCTAACAGATTTTACACCTTTAGATTCATACTTATCTGCTTTAACATTAAGAGCTTTGGATAATACATCTAAAGAAGTATCAAATAATAAGGTTCCATGATTTAAGACTCTACTTTTCCAAACACTCTGTGCAATACCTGAGAATTTTTTCTCATCAATGGTCATATCATTACGGCCAGATAATTCTCCTTTTATACCAAGTTTTTCTAAGGCTTTTAGTATTGGAATATTGTACTTTTTAAAGTCTATTCTTTCACTACCTGTGGCTGTAGTAATTATTGAAAAATTCAAATTACCCAAATCATGATATACTGCCCCACCGCCTGTTACTCTTCTAACAACTTTAATCCCATTTTCTCGTACATATTCCCCATTTACTTCTTCACTTGTATTTTGATTCTTACCAACAATAATTGCAGGCCCATTTATCCATAATATTACATAATCCTCTGCTTTATCTAGATTCTTAAAACAGTATTCTTCAAAAGCTAAATTATACTGTGGATCATTTGAATAGTTTTCTATATATTTCACTTCTTACCTCCTAATATTTGTATTCTGATTATTTTCCTAATAACATATTTAAATCCATTAGGTTGTTTTGTAAATCTATTAACTTGTTTTTTAATAGGTCATAATCTTTTTCCATTTTCTTTGCTTCATATAATTCATCAGTTTTCATAGTCAATGCTTCAAATTGTTTGTACACATTTTTAAATTCATTTTCAATGTCTTCTTTTAACATAGCTGGCTCTATCTTAATTCCTTTTCTAAGTTCTATTCCACGCTTTTGTATAGTAAATTCATCGCCTAAATTTGGTATAATAACATCTATGTTAAATCTTTCTTTTATTAAATCAGATAGTGCATTTGCAGGACCTTCTTCCCCATGTACTAAGAATATTTTTTTAGGTTTTCTTTTAAACTTATCTACAAATTTTAAAAGAGTTTTTTGATCTGCATGTGCAGAGAATCCTTCCAAATCATAGATTTGTAAATTAACTTCAATTTCTTCACCTAATAGCTTTACTCTTTTCACTCCATCCAAGAGTATTCTCCCTAATGTGCCCTCTGCTTGATAACCTACAAATACTAAACTATTATTTGGATCCCATAGATTATGTTTAAGATGATGCCTTATTCTTCCAGCTGTAGCCATTCCACTGGCTGAAATTATAACTTTAGGATAATTAGATTTATTGAGAGCCATAGATTCTTCTTGGCTTCGTATATACCTTAAATTAGGGAAATTAAAAGGATTGTCCCCAGACAAAATTAATGCCTTAGCTTCATCATCAAAGCTATTTGAGTTTACTTCAAAAGCTTCTGTTGCATTAATTGCCATTGGACTATCAATATATATTGGTATTTTCATATGCTCTTCTATATTTTTATCATATGCATAATATTTATTAAGTTCATAAATTAATTCCTGAGTTCTTCCAACTGCAAAAGAAGGAATTAAAACAGTACCATTTTTTGCTACTGTATTATTTATTATTTCTATTAATTTTTCTGTACTATAACTAAAAGATTCATGATCCTTATCACCATAAGTTGACTCTAGAATTAAATAGTCTGCATCATCAATAAATTCTGGGTCTCTAATAATTGGTCTATCTGGCATTCCAAGATCTCCAGAAAATACTAATTTATTTGTTTCTCCTTCTTCAGTCAACCACAATTCTAAAATAGAAGATCCTAATATATGCCCTGCATCTCTAAATTTTAAAGTGATATCATCATTTATTATTATATTTTGATTGTAAAAGTAGGGTTCGAAGTATTTCAGGCTGTCTTCTGCATCTTTAATAGTATAAAGTGGTTCTGCTAATTTTCGACCAGCCCTTTGTCTTTTCTTGTTTTCCCACTTTACATCAGATTCTTGAATATTGGCACTATCAATTAACATTATTTTACATAGGTCATAGGTTGATTTAGTACAGAATATTTTTCCTCTAAATCCATCCTTTACTAATTTTGGTATTCTGCCGCTATGGTCAATATGTGCATGAGTTAATATCATATAATCAATTTCTGCTGGATTGAATTCAAAATCTTTGTAATTCAGTTCTTCTTTTTCATTGTTTCCTTGGAACATTCCACAATCTACAATAATATTATACTTATCCATTTTTATTAAATAATTTGAACCTGTTACTATTTTTGCTGCTCCTAAAAATTGAATATCCATTAAATTCCTCCTAGTTTAATTACTATTGTATCTTTATAAATTTAATACCTGACTTTAAATATTCTTGTATTTCCATTTTAGAAAAAACTGCATTTCTAATATTATTCATTTCGCTTATATTACCAAATAAGATGGCACCTATAATTTTACCATAATTAATATAAAGTTTGTAATGAATATCTTTGGAAATATCTTTAAATTCATAAAATTCATCATAATCTAGAATATTACCTACAGAAAAAACCTTAATATCACCTATACTAAGGGTAGTGAATAATTTAGCTTGTTTATACTCTACTGTATTTCCTGCCATATTGGCACCAGCTATTTTCCCTTGTTCATTAGCTGTAGTCCAAAGTCCTATAATCATATTGTTGATTTCAACCACATCTCCTGCAGCATATATATTCTCTATATTGGTTTGAAGATGTGAATTTACTAAAATGCCCCTATCAAATATTATGTCTGTATCTCTTATAATATCTAGATTTGGTCTTATTCCAGAAGAAATAAATATAGCATCACTTTTAATTATTTCACCATTATTTACAATTATTCCGGTGGCATTTGTATCACCTATTATTTCTTCAGCTGTACTTGCCAAGTATACTTTCATTTCCAATTCTTCTAATTTGCTGGCAAGTTTGTCTCCAAGCTCTTTATCTAATTGTTTGGGAAGCAAATATGGGGCAAATTCAACTATGCTCACTTTCTTACCTAATAAGTGTAAGGACCAAGCAGCTTCTAAACCTAATAGGCCTCCTCCTATAATTAATACTCTATCCCTATTGCTTAAATACTTTTTTATATAATTTAAATCTCGAATTGTTCTTAATGCAAATACACCCTCTTTAAATTTACCATGAATTGGGGGTATAAATGATTTAGCTCCTGTTGCAATTAATAGTTTTTCATATTTTATTAAAGAACTATCATCTAGTACTACTATATTATCTCTAGTATCTATCCTTTCTACAATTTTACTTAATATAACCTTTATATTTCTATCATCATACCAGGATTGATTATTTATTATTAAGCTCTGGGAATCTGCACTTTCTGAAAGGCTTTTAGAAAGCTTTAATCTATAATAGGTTAAATATTCTTCGCTTGTAACCATAGTTATTTTGCCTATTTTGTCATTTTTTCTAATCTCTTTAGCTGCTGATAGACCTGCTATACCATTACCGATTATTAAGTATTTCGATTTTTCCACACTTATCCCTCCCTAAATTATCAAGATACTTATACCCATAAAATATTTGGATACACAAAAGCCTCCAATTAGTGGAGGCTTTAATATTATTTGGCAGATTTTATATCAGTCCACATAGAATCATATATCTGTATAATATCTAATGGATCTTTAAATATTTCTTTTTCTATTTCATCTAGGTTAGTAGGATAACCTACCTCATCTTCTGTAATTTCATCAGGTAATATTTCTAATGCTTCAGTTATAGGTGTTGAATAACCAATGTATTCAGCATTCATTGCTGCAATATCTGGTCTAGCTAAAAAGTTTATAAATTGTTCTGCACCTTCTATATTCTTTGCATTTTTAGGTATAACCATAGCATCAAACCAAAGATTGGTACCTTCTTTAGGTATACTATAATCTAAATCAGGGTTATCTCTTATCATGGCAACAGCATCTCCTGACCAAACAACTGCTAAAGCAGCTTCTCCACTTACCATAGCATCTTTAACTTCATCACCCATATAAGCTAAGACTAAAGGTTTTTGTTTTATTAATTCATCCTTTGCTTTTTGGAGCTCATCTACATTTCTAGTATTCATTGAATAGCCTAATCTTTTTAAAGAAACTGCAATAGTATCTCTTTGGCTATTTAACATTATTATTTCATCTTTATATTTATCATTCCAAAGTATATCCCAACTATCTACCCTATCATCTACCATAGTCTTATTATAAATAATACCCACAGTACCCCACATATATGGAACTGAGTATTCATTGTTTAAATCATAATCTAAATTCATAAAATCTGGATCAACATTATCTAGATTAGGAATATTATCTTTATTTATTTTTACTAAAAGATCTTCTCTTATCATTCTTTCTATCATATAATCCGACGGAAAAATTACATCAAAAGCACTTCCACCTTGTTTTAGTTTTACATAAAGGTCTTCATTGGTTGCAAATGTATCATAAGATACTTTAATTCCTGTTTCTTCTGTGAAAATTTTAAATACGTCTGTATCTATATAGTCTCCCCAATTGTAAACATTAATCGTGGGTTTTTTTTC
>LFRM01249263.1_pt1 | contig 21440 bp, 22 predicted proteins | sample 618341 | NCBI WGS metagenome assembly LFRM01 (sample SAMN03654438, study PRJNA283298) | anaerobic digester metagenome | isolation source: pool of bioreactors CSTR01a, CSTR02a, and CSTR03a thermophilic anaerobic... | place: Denmark: Kgs. Lyngby | collected 2014-05-21 | reverse complement strand
ATCTTTTAAAATTTGTTTTGCAGCTAGGACTTCTAAGGTTGGTGTATCTCCAGCACAAGCCATTATTACATCTGGATTTTGATCACTTGCCCAGTTAAAGATTCCTATACCTTTAGCACAGTGAATTTTAGCATCTTCTATACTTAACCACTGTGGTCTATCATGTTTAGAAGCTACTATAACATTAATATAATTTTTTGTTCCTATTATATGATGAAAGCAAGATAATAATGTGTTTGCATCACATGGTAAATAAATTCTAGTTATACTTGGTTTTTTAGTGATTAAATGATTTAAAAATCCAGGATCTTGATGAGTGAAGCCATTATGATCTTGCTGCCAACAGTGACTTGTTAAAATATAGTTGAGAGATGAAATATCTTTACGCCAAGATATTTCACTACACATTTTAAGCCATTTAGCATGTTGTGAAGCCATAGAATCAACTATTCTGATGAATGCCTCATAACTATGGAAAAAACCATGTCTACCAGTTAATAAATAACCCTCAAGCATTCCTTGACATAAATGTTCATTTAAAATACTATCAATTACCGCTCCATCACTATTTAAAAACTCATCATCTTTAAAAGTTTCTGCATTAAACTTACGATTCGTTACTTCAAATACTGGGCCTAATTTATTAGATAATGCCTCATCTGGACCAAATATTTTAAAGTTTGAATTAAGTCTAACTACTTCTCTAATATAATTACCTAAAACACTCATATCACTTGCTTCTATTTCTCCAGGATTTGTAAATTTTAGTCCCAGTGATGTGTAATCAGGAATATTTAATTCCTTTAATATAAGTCCACCATTAGTATGAGGATTTGCGCTCATCCTTTTAAAGCCAACAGGAGCTAATTCTCGTAAATATTTTACTAATTTACCATTTTCATCAAATAGATCTTCTATTTGATAGCTTTTTAACCAGTTTTCTAATAGTTTTAAATTTTCTTCTGTATTAGTGTGTGGTATTGGTACCTGATGTGACCTAAAAGTACCTTCCACTACTTTATCTTCGAAGTTTTTTATTCCTGTCCACCCTTTAGGTGTTCTTAAAATTATCATTGGCCATATAGGTCTTTTTTTATTATTAGTAGCTTTTGCAGTATTCTTAATATTTTTAATTTCTAAAATAACTTCATCCATTACATCAGCCATTTTTTGATGCATCTTTTTAGGTTCTTCACCTTTTACAATATAAGGACGGTATCCCATTCCTTCAAAATATTTTATCAATTCTTCTTCTGGTATTCGATCTAAAATAGTCGGATTGGCAATTTTATAACCATTTAAATGTAATATTGGTAAAACTACTCCATCCTTAATTGGGTCAAGAAGTTTATTAGCATGCCATGAACCAGCCAATGGTCCAGTTTCTGCTTCTCCATCTCCAATTACACAAGCCGCTATTAAATCTGGATTATCTAAAACTGATCCAAAAGCATGAGACAAACTATATCCTAATTCTCCACCTTCATTAATAGAACCTGGTACTTCAGGTGAAACATGACTTGAAGTACCACCTGGAAAACTAAACATTTTACATAATCTTTTTAAACCCTCTTCGTCTTGAGTCATTTTAGGATAAACTTCAGTAAAAGTTTCTTCTAAATATGCATTAGCAATCATCGATTGTCCACTATGACCAGGTCCTGATATATAAAACATGTCTAAATCATATTTATTAATTACTCTATTTAAATGTAGATAAATAAAGTTTTGTCCAGGAGCACTTCCCCAGTGTCCTATTAATTTTACTTTTATATCTTCTTTTTTTAACGGTCTTTTTAATAAAGGATTATCTTTTAAATATATTTGAGCAACAGATAAATAATTTAGAACCCTAAAGTATTCATCCATTTTTTCTAATTCTGTTTTCATTTAACCTCCTCTTTATTCTCTTTAATTATACAATAAATATCTGAATTAAAAAAGGATAACAACAAAGTTATCCAAATTTTACATTATTCTAAATCATGTCTTGCAAGGATCGCTGCTGGTGTTTTCTTTAAAGTATTATGTACTGGAATTAATCCAATTAATAAATTAAATATAAAACATAATGATATTGCTAAACCTATTATTAATGGATTAATAATAAAGATACTCTTCATATAATCTATTTCTCTTAAGACATAAATGATATATGACATTAAGGCAATACCACTTATACAAGCCAGTGAAGTTATTGCGATTATTTCACCAATAAACATTTTATATATATCACTTTTCTTAACACCTATTGCTCTAAAAATACCTATTTCTTTAATTCTAGATAAAAATGATGAACGAATCATTAAAAATATTTCTATTAAAGAGATTGCTATTATAATACCTGAAATTACTAATGTGCTTATTACTGAATCTTTCATACTTTCATTATATTCAGTTTTTGCTAAATCATATGTATCATTAACATTGACTCCCAATTCTCTAAAATCATTAAGACTAGTATTTTTATCAGTAGGATAAACAGTAATATTTTCTTTATTTTTGATTAAGTGATATTTTAAAGTGTTGGGGCTAATTAAATAAAATGGTGCTAGATTTGAACTATCATAATATCCGACAACCTTTAATTTAACATCGTTTATTTTAGTATTAATAGTTTTATTTATCGGCATTTCATATCTTCTATCATAGCTAACTACTACTTCATAGTCATCTGCAGGCCACTTACCTCTTTTTAAGGTATATTCTTCTTCGACTAGATTATAATCTAAAAAGTTTTCAGCATTTTCATCAAGTACTTCAACATAATGAACTTCTGTTGAATAAACACCATAAATTCTATTAAAATTATCAGTTGCTTCTCCAGCATTAGCAATTATATTAAGCATTTTATTATCGTTTACATAGATTGATGGACTTTGTAAGTTAGTAATACCTACTATTTTAAAAGGATTCATATTCTTAACAGTTATTTCTCTATTTAATAAATCTGTTTCTTTTAAAATACCAGCTTGCTGAGGCATTTTGTTAAATAATAAGGCATCAATTATCATCTTATCTATTACTATTTCATATTCATTTTCAGGAAAGGTTCCATAAGCTAAATCATTCTTATTAATCATTGTAAGACTAGATAAAGAACCGTTTAAATTGCTGCTAGCATAATTAGTTTGATAATAATCTTTAAAATTAATATTAAAACTTAATTGTGAATTTCCTGGTAAAAGATAATTTACACTATCAATTTTTTCATAATTAAGATAATCTTCTACATCTACTTTATTCATTGTTATTTGTAAATAATTTTTATTATAAGCTATAAAATCTTTATCCTCTACATTTAATACTCCAAATATTCTTGATAAAGAAAATAGAATAAACATACTAGATGCAAAGAAACCTAAAAGTAAAAGCTTTCTTATTAAACTATAATCAAATATTTTTTTAAATCCACTTATTATTAATGTGAAAATATTTAATATTGAGCTATAATACTTTTTGATATTTTTATCAATAACTTCTGAAAAATTAAACTCATATTTTTGATAAACACTTTTATCTATTTTTTTATAATAATCATTAATTAAGGTGATACCTGATGTATCATCTATTATTTGGATTTTTTCAACGGTATTACTTCTAATATATAAATTTCCATTTTTTACAATAACATCTAAATTTATATTGTCTTTACCATCTGAATAAAACTTTACATCAATATTATCTTTGTCAATTTTATTATGAGATTTAAAATCTTTTAAGTAAATATTATTTTCTATAGTATAATCTAAATCTCCTACATTATCATTATTATAATCTGATGTTATTTTACCATCTTCAATTTCAACAATTCGTGATGCATAGAATTCAGCTAAATTTCTTTCATGAGTTACCAATATAACTAAACGATTTTTAGAAATAGATTTTATTATATTCATTATTTCTATAGTGTTTTTAGAATCTAGATTACCAGTAGGCTCATCAGCTATAATAATATCTGGATCTTTTACTATTGCTCTAGCTATCCCTACTCTTTGTCTTTCACCACCAGAAAGCATATTAGCGTATCTGTTTCTATAACGATAAATATTTAAAGTTTCTAAAACATAATCTACTCTTTTTTTAATTTCTTTTTTATCTTTAATACCTATCATTTTTAACACAAGAGCAATGTTATCAAAAACAGACATATTATCAACTAGTTTATAATCTTGAAATATATATCCTATATTCAAATTTCTTATTTTATCTATTTCATGTACTCTACGACGAGTGATTCTTTCTCCGTTAATATAAATCTTACCATTATTAACTTTATCAAGCCCGCCTATTACATTTAAAAGAGTTGTTTTACCTGAACCAGATGCACCAAGAAGCGCTACTAATCCAGTCTTATCAAAATTAATAGTTGCATTATTTATTACATGGATCTGATTTTTTTTACGACGATTAAAATATTTATTTACTTTTTCTATTTTTATCATATTACACTACCTCATTAAATGTTTTCATTGCTGACTTTTTAAATAAACTTTTAGCAAATTTACTTGAAATTAACTGACTCATTATTATTAAAATTAAATATATTATTATATAATCTCTTATACTAATATAAGTCATTAGATCTTTAATATAAGAGAGGTTCACTATTTGAAAATGATTTAGTAATATAAAAGCAATAATTATTAAATAAGCTAAATTAGCAATTGTTAATAATTCAATATCAAGTAACTGTTTACTAACTTTTTTAGAAGCACCTAATATCCTGATTGTCGTAAAATAAATGTTTCTTGATTTTAAAATTATTTTTATAATAAAGTAAGAAATGAAGAACATAACCACAATTAATATAATTGTGACTATTAATTGTAATATTCTTAAAATCTGAACACCACCATCATCATAGTTTGCTAAAGTATCTTTGATAAGTAAAGTTTTAAATCCTAACTCTTCTAGTTCTAAATTAGTATTTTCAATTTCTTTTATATCCTTAACAAATACCGAACTTTGGAAAAAATTTGGATTAAATAATGAGTTATAGTCTTCTCTATTAACATAAATTCGTCCATTGTTCATTTCATAATCTTTAATTCCTGTTAAATTAGTAAAACTCGATTTGGTATATATTTTAGTAACATTAACATCTCTAGTAAGTTCATAATAAATATTTGAGTTAGTTATTGTTAAGGTTTTGTTTCGGCAGTTAAAGTTAGAACAATTATATTGTAAATCAGTACTAATATATGCAGAACCTAATGGAACTTTATCGTTTGCAGTAATTTGCATATATGGATTCCAGTTATCTGTTTTATAGTTTTTACCAGATAATTTTATTTCAAGTGAACTAAAATATAAATCGGATATATCTTTTACAACCTTCAAAAGTTTACTACTTGCATAAAAATTATATTGGCCATAACCATTATTTTCAGTAGTATATTTTATACCTACTATCTTATATATATCTTCACTTGTTGTTCCAATATAATTATCTTGAATTTTTAAATCACTATTTATTATTTCATTACTCATATTAGAAATATAATAATCATTTTTTCGTCCTGTGATAATTATCTCATTGTCTGCATCAGGCATTCTACCTATATCTAAAGTATCTTTAAATCTATTAATATCTTTTACTACCCCGTGTAAATACAAATGAGTTTCATCATTAGTAAGTGCTATTGAACTATCAAGTAATAAATCATCTTTTACAATATAATCAATATTATTTAAACTAGTTATATTTTGATAATCTTCTTCTGAAAAATATGTTTTATTAGTTTTTTGTATTACTATTCTTTTATCATCAGTATTTTGAAAGTAAGAATTATAGCCCATTCTACTACTATCATACTCTGCTTTTTGAAAAGATGAATATTCTGCAAGAAGTGATAATGCTATAAATAAATAAACTAAAAATATTAGTAAAAATTTAGGAATAATATTAAAAGTATTTCTTAAACCTAATCTTAATTTATTTAAAAATTTTATATTTTGATAATGGCTGGTTGTAGGAGCTGTTTTTTTATCATTTTTAATAAATGTTTTATCTTCTATAATTTTTCCATCATGCATTTTTATTCTTCTTGTTGCATACTTCTCTACTTGGACATAATTATGAGTTACAATAATTACTAATTTATCTTTGGATATTCTATGTAAAAGCTCTAAAACACTTGCAGCAGAGCGTGAATCTAAATTTCCTGTTGGTTCATCAGCTATAATAATAGGTGTTTCTTTTGCAAGAGCTCTAGCTATCGCAACTCTTTGTTTTTGTCCTCCAGACAACTTTGATACTTTAGTTTTTCTAAATTTATATAAATCAACTTCTTTTAATATAGAGTCTATTTTTTCTTTAACTTCTTTTTTGTTATATCCATTTATTAGTAATACTAGTTCAATATTTTGATATACATTATAACTATTAACTAAATTAAAATTTTGAAATATATTCCCTATATATTTTTTTCGATAATCTTCGAATTCAATTTCCGTATAATGGCTTGTTTCCTCACCATTAATATACATTTCTCCTTCTTCGTATGAATCTGTACCAGATAAAACATTCAGCAAAGTAGATTTCCCACTTCCAGATTCTCCAGTTATAATAACAAACTCACCTAATTTAAATTCTGCACTTACTTTAGTAAATCCTGTGGCTATTACGCCTTTATTGTAATAAAACTTTGAAACATCTTTCAACCTAATCATTTAATAACTCTCCTTATAAAATAATTATAACACTTTTTAAAAAAAGATAACATAAAAAGGAAATACATTGGCTTTTTATAAAGTATATTAATGGGAGGTTACAATATGAAAACAAAAAGAATATTATTTATCTTATTTTTAGTTAATTTATTTATTCCTAAAGATGTATTTAGTGAAAGTAATATAGAATATATGATAACAGGTGACATACTAGAAGGTGTGTATATTAAACAAGTAGCCGATATTGGTTTGACTTGGGCAACAAGAGCAGAAATATTAAAAAGAAAATCTGATAATCAATGGGTATATGGAATAGAACCAGGTATGGAAGCAAAAGAAAATAGCATTTACGAAACTTTTAATGAAAATTTTTGGCCCCGTTCTCAGATAAGTGATGAAGAATGGGAAAAAATAAAACTAATTGCCTATTACGGTTATAATTATCAAGAAAACAATTATGATCATAGTGATCCAAAATGGTATGCTGTAACTCAAATATTAATATGGAGAACAGTTAGACCAAAATGGGATATTTACTTTACTGATATAATTGGTGAAAGCAAATTTGATGGAGAAAAATTAGAAGATAAATTTATAGATGAATTAAATGAATTGAAATTTTTAGTTAATAATCATTTTAAATTACCAAATTTCGATTCTTATGAATTTAAAACCGCAATAAACGACTCAATTACTATTATAGATCAAAATAATGTGTTAAATGATTTTCAAATAAGACATGAACAAAACTTAAACATTACTAAAATAAATAATGAAATCAAAATTAGTTTTAATAACTTAGGATATCATGAAATTGAATTATATAAAGAATTTAATAAATATTCAAATGTACCATTAATTTATAATAGTGATACATATCAAAACACCATATCAGTAGGAAAATTAGAAGAGCTTTCAACTAAAATATCCTTTTTAGTTCACACTGGAGAAATTCAAATTCAAATGAATAATGAAAACAATTTAAACAATAAAAAAATTAATATATACAATGCAAATAATGAATTAGTAAAAAATATTATTATAGACGATAACGGCTTAGTTAAAATAGATTTCTTATCATCATACGGAAAGTATTATTTATTAGAAGAAGCAGATGATGCTATAGCATCAAAAAAATATTTTTTTGATGTTAATAAAGATAATATTAATACCAAAATAATAATAGAATCCGACTCAGATATTAGACAAACTAATAATGAAATAATCAAAGTATCTATTCCAAAAACAGGCTTTAATACTATTAATATACCTATTTATAAAATTACATTATTTATTTATCCAAATAAAATATTATATGAAAAAAAGAAATATTATTAAATTAAGCATTATTTTTCTATTTGTTGTTTTAATCACATTAGATCATAATAAAGGGAATATAAATAGAAGTTTTATAATAATTAATGATAAACATAATGATAGTATGCCTATTATTACTAATGAAATATATGCTACAATTACAATTCCAAAAATATTTTTAAATAAGGAGCTTTATCCAGTTAATGATATAAAAAATAATGTAAATAAAGCAATAGAAATTATTTTTCCTTCAAAAATGCCAGATCAAAAAAACAGTACATTAATACTGGCAGCTCATTCTGGGAATAGTAAAGTTTCTTTTTTTAAAGATATTAATCAATTAAAAGAAAATGATTTAATAAATATTTATTATAAAGATATTGAATATACATATGAAATATCTAATTTAGAACAACAAAATAAAACTGGGGTAATAAACATAATTAATAATAATAATAATAATAATAAAACTTTAATACTAACTACTTGTGATCAAAATGACAATACTAAGCAAATAGTTATTACTTCATATTTAATAAAAGAAAAACCTCTAAATAAAGAGATTATCAATTAAATGAATTTTAAATTTTATTTATTATCCATATCTAAAGACATTATAGTTTTAACTTCTTTAAATCCATTATTTTTATAAATGTTATAACCAACTATATTCTGATTAAAGATTTCAACCTCTACATATCTACATTCATTATTCGAAGACCAATTTTTGAATTCGTTAATAAGTTTAGTAGATATTTTTAATCCACGATTGCCTTCATCTACAAATAATGCATCTAACCTAGATACTTTATTTAATACAGTATCTCCATTATCAATTAAATAACCATATAAACAACCGATAATTTCATTTTCTTTTTTTGCAACCAATAAACACTTATTTGAATTGTTAATTATTGATTCATAATAAGAATTCACCAAAAATTTTTCATTAATATTAGAATCATATTGTTTTTCGTCTCGAATTAATCGAGTTAAAAATTCGTTTGCTTTTGAAACATCATTAGAAGTAGCTTTAATTATTTCTATATTCATGAACTTTCACTTCCTTAAATTTATTATACATTATTTTTAGAAAAATAAAAATCGCGGCATTTATTTCCACGATTTTTCATAATAAAATCCCTTTGGGATTAATTTTATAATGGTCGGGAAGACAGGATTTGAACCTGCAACCCCTTGGTCCCAAACCAAGTGCACTACCAAGTTGTGCTACTTCCCGATTAATGGTACACCCAGAGGGAGTCGAACCCCCAACCTTTAGATCCGTAGTCTAACGCTCTATCCAATTGAGCTATGGGTGCTTAATCATATTCCCACCAGAATTACTAATATAGTATATCATATTTTTAAAAAAATAAAACCCCTAACTTCATTTTCAAGACAATATAAAAGTCACCTGCTGCGTGAGTGACTTTCATTTTTTATTGATTCAGGCATCAACATTTGATAGTATTCAGGAAAATATTGTTTAAACTTTAACCTAAATGTTTTATTTACTTTGAATTTTCTTTTTACATAGTCACAAAAAATAGAATCTCTCATTAACTCTCTGACTTCTATTTTAGCTAACCAAGAATTATTACAAACATAATTCCAATCAATAAATTCCAACCATGGATTCGCTAGCCAATCACTTCGCACTGCTTTTCCCATTAAAAACTCCCTCTCGTTTCTACTTAATTATAATTTAACACAATTTTAATTAAATGTGAACAATATTAATATAATTATACATTTTGCTTTACTTATAAATCAACAGTCTGTTATAAATAATTTACAGTTAATTACTTCCCAAGTATAATTATACATGATATACTAATATTAGGGTGAAAATATGAATCAAATAATTAAAAAGATAAATATTATATTTGATGATGGAGACACTGTTACAATAGAAGATTCATATTTTTCTAATCTATATATATCTAATATAGATGATAATGCCGATGAAATACCTTATGAAAAATTATTAGACACTAATATTTTATACGCTAATTTTTTCACATTAAAAATAAATAATTCTATTAATGATTTTTACAATAGTAATATAATTAAAAAAATATCTAATAAAAAAAATATTGCTGAAATAGAGTTAAATACCAGCAACGATAAAAAAATATTATTTAATTTAGCATCAAGTAATGATCCTTTCAAAAAAAATGATAATAATATCTATGATCAATCTTTTATTAAAGAAGATGACCTTTGTTTATTAATAACGCCTTATAAGTTAAAATATAAAAACCACTTATTTGTTTAAGTGGTTTTTATATTTTATAGATTAATTTATATTTAAATAAAAATACCTATTAAAGGAATTGATTTATTCTTTTGGTGGCTCCAGCTAGAATTGAACTAGCGACACAAGGATTTTCAGTCCTCTGCTCTACCGACTGAGCTATGGAGCCAAAATGGCGGTCCGTACGAGATTCGAACTCGTGATCTCCTGCGTGACAGGCAGGCATCATAGGCCTCTAGACTAACGGACCAAAATGGTTGCGGGAGCAGGATTTGAACCTACGACCTTCGGGTTATGAGCCCGACGAGCTACCGAACTGCTCCATCCCGCGATAAAACTTTGGCGGAGGAAAAGGGATTCGAACCCCTGCGCCGGTTGCCCGACCTTTCGGTTTTCAAGACCGACCCCTTCAACCAGACTTGGGTATTCCTCCAATATTCCCTTTTGGGAACAACTAGATTATAACATATTTTTTCTTTTCTAGTCAACCTAATAAGGCTATTAATTGGAAAAAGAGCTTAATGCTCTTTTATATTCAAATGGTGTCCTGTGCGCGACTCGAACGCGCGACCCTTTGATTAAAAGTCAAATGCTCTACCTACTGAGCTAACAGGACGAAAATTAATGGTTGCCCCGGGAGGATTCGAACCGCCGAGATGTCAGAGTCAAAGTCTGATGCCTTACCACTTGGCTACGGGGCAATAACATGGTGGAGGGACATGGATTTGAACCATGGAACCCGAAAGAACAGATTTACAGTCTGCCGCGTTTGACCACTTCGCTATCCCTCCAAAAACATGGTGCCGACAGAGGGAGTTGAACCCCCAACCTACTGATTACAAGTCAGTTGCGCTGCCAGTTACGCTATGTCGGCTCAATGGTGGGCGATGTAGGACTCGAACCTACGACCCCCTGCTTGTAAGGCAGGTGCTCTAACCAACTGAGCTAATCGCCCTTTTTGCTTTAAAAACAATATTTTTGGTGCCCGAGGCCAGACTTGAACTGGCACGGGTTTTAATGCCCGCAGGATTTTAAGTCCTGTGCGTCTACCTATTCCGCCACTCGGGCAGGCACTTTTGTCCTAAAATATTTAAGACTATTTGAGTATAACCTATTTTTTTATCTTTATCAAGACTTTTTATTGATAATATTAACATATTACAACTTTTTTACGTTAAAACCGTAGTAATTTCATCTTTTTTATGACAAATTATTCAATCTCTTTTAGTTTTTCTTCAGTCCATTGATCTAATTTTTCATAAAGTGGCAAAAAACCCTTAAAAGATTCTTTTACTTTTACATTTTCATCATTAAATTTATAATTAATATTTTTTATTGAAAGTTTTAAATGTTTGGTTTTGTTATCTACTTCTAATATGTAAACATTTATTTCATCACCATTTTTTACAAAGTCTGTTATGTTACTTACAAAACCTTGAGTAATTTCTGATATATGAATTAATCCACTATAACCATCTTCTAAAGTAATAAATATTCCATACTCTTCTATTCCAGTAACTTTAGCAGTTACAATTTCACCATTTTTATATTTCATAATTTGTCACCTCTACATAAATAATTATACCACATTGTACTTTACTGTAGTTTAAAAATCATTTATAATTAATAAAGGTGATGAAATATGGAAGAAAAAATTAATAACGTACTGGATAAAATAAGACCAAGATTAAATGAAGATAATGGTGATATTGAATTTATAAAATATGAAGATGGAATTGTACTAGTTAAATTAGTTGGTATGTGTGCTTACTGCCCACACAAACAATCCACGCTTCAAGACCTTATTCTTGGTATGTTACAAAGTGAAATTCCCGAAATAACAGATATAGTTAATGTTGATTTATAATTCCTTTTCGTATCCAATTAATATTTATAATTGGATATTTTTTTTCTAATTCAGTATATATTAACAAAATTAGGTTTTCATATTTATAACAATTATGTATAATTGGTAATAATTCCTCTTCTTCTTTATTATTTAATATTATTTCATCAAATATATCAAAATAATATGAAGGGTATAACAATCTCGCTAAAAGCAAGTTAGCTGTATCTTTGGTAAAATATATATTGTTTAAATAATCAAGATAAAAATTATCTTCTTTTTTTTCGAAAAAACAGGAACTTTTTATATACTCAGCAATATCTCTAACATAAACATCACCAATTATATTTGCTGGGTTAAAATACTCTCCTTTGGTTACTGGGACATTCATTCTATAATGTTGCAGATAAATACTGTCTTCTTCAACTGTAGTATTATTAACTATATAAATAGCATTTTCCGCTAAACCAATATAATAGTATATACTTTCTAATATTATTTTTTTATCTTGAGCAAGTTCATTAATTTGTATTTCATAATAATCAACTCTTTCACTCCAAAGTTTTCCCCAATTATTTGGAGAATGGTATGGAATAAATAATTGTTCTTGAAATTGAATGATTTTTTTATCATCGCAATTAATTTGAAACAATATATACTCTTTTTCTTCGTCTTTACTAACAGGTATATTGTCTTTATTTAAAATAATTAAATAATTTAATATTCTATTTTCCATCAAAATTTCATAAATTTCCAAAATATTTTTTGAAGGACGGATTAAATTTACTAATAAGTATTTATTATTAGTTATATTAAAGTAAAATCCTCCGTACATTTTATATATGTTTTCTGGATAAAGATTGTAATAAAAATTTATAATATTTTCCATAATAAATAGTATGAAAAAAGCTCAAGTTATATACTTAAGCTTTTAAATTTAAAGTTTGAGATTGAACATTATCTTCAATTAGACTAGCTCCACTAATTGATTGCTCTGGTATTTGATCAAATATATTTACTTTAGGTATTTCATTAGTTTGTTGTATTATGTTTTGTTGCTCAGTAATTTGTGGTTGTAATTCGTTAGTAAATGGCTGTAACTCAGTTTGCTGTATTTCATTTAATATATTATTATTTACTCCATCTTGAACTGGCAAAGATGCTTCTACTAATGATTGATTTTGTGGCAAGCTTTGAGGTATAACAGCATTATCAAACATGTTATTTTGCATAGCAGAAGGTTCTGCTTGAACTATATTTTCTTCAGAAATAATTTGGTTTGTTTCAACTTTTTTTTCATTCGATATTTTAACCATGTTTAAAAATTGTTCACTAAGTAAATCTAATTTTTGTTGAGACTCAGCTAACATACTTTGCACTTCAGCTAAACCATTTGTAAAAATTAAACACTCATCTTTTGTAACTTCTAATTCTTTTTGTCGTTGTGTTATTTCTGTCTGTTCTTGAATTATTGGATTAGATGTTGGAGACAAATCTTCTACAGGGGCAATATTTGGCATAGCAGCCGGAGATGCAGAAGTTAATTGCTGTACAAGAAAATCACCATTTGTAAGTGGAGTATCTACAGGTGAACTTTCAACTATTTGGGTTTTTTTAGGAACAGTAACAAGTCCATTTTGAACCATTTTAGTTTTGTGATCATTTAATTTAATAGCAATATCTTTACTGTTATGATAAAAATTTTCTTTCATTTTATACCTCTATTTCTAAGATTTTAATATTAGAATTAACAGCACCAGTGATTAATGATTTCATAATTTCTTTTAAACTACTCCACTCTTCATCAGTTATTTCTTGGTTAATATTAAAATTATTGTTATTATTTTCCGCTTCTTTTACCGCATACATTTTTATTAAACCATTTTCAACAGTTTCATTTAAAGTGTAAAACAAATATTTTTCGCCAGTATTAACTACTTCAAAATATGAAATAGGTTCAACGTTCAGTGTATTTCCATTTGTTAAATTTATATCTATTCTAATGTCATTCATAAATATAACCTCACTATTCTATATATTATAATAACATAAAAAAAAAGCTTATTCAATCACTTTTTTCTAATATAAAATATCTACAATCATGTGCACAATGTTCTATTAAGTATTTTTCAAAATTTGAAAAATCATTTATCTTATTAAAATTTTTGTTGTTTTTTTTATTAAAACCTTTCAATCTTAATTTGCCATATGACCAATCGCCTGCAACATAATCATAATTTAAGAAATAATCAGTAAATTTTTCTTTGATTATTTCTAAATCAAAACCATCTTTATAATTTTTTAATAATTTGTATTTTTTATTTTCTAATATTATTTCTTGCATATTATCTCCTTAAAAATGAAAAAGCAATAATTAATCCGACCATGATTTCTGTGACCATAATACTTAATAAAACTATTGTGTCAACAAAGCCGCTGCCTGATGTTAAAATTAGTTTTCTTGGATCAAATTTAGATTTTCCGANNTCTTCTGCCATAATTTTAGCATTTATTTCTTTTATTTTCAAATTAGATAGATTTCTAACTTCTTCTATTTCTAATCCATAACTTTGATATAATTCTTTTGATAATAATTCAGCTTCAATTTCTTCTAGAATTAAATCATTAGTAAAGTGATTTCTTTTTCTTTTCCATAAACTAGGAATTAAAGTTTGATCTTCAAGAATTAAACTTTGAATTTTTAGCATATCATTATTTTTCGGATCGAAAAACTCATCATATACTCTTATTTCTTCTTCAGTCAAATTTTGAAAATTACTTTTTAGTAATATCATATTTATCATTATAGCTGAAATTTGATTAGGTAGAATAGTCTTATTAACTAGCTGAGTACTATTTAACCATGCATCATAGTCTTTCATATACTTAATAAACATTTCTAAATCAGAGTCTTTTAAGCCATATAAAGAAATATTTTTTCGAAAACTATCTTCTTTTCCTATTTTAAAAGGATTTATTATATTAATTTCACCATAAATGTGGACTAAAACTTTTATAATTGAAAATTCAAAGATATGTAATTTATTTATATCTTTGTTATTAATATAATTTAGATAGCTTAAAATACCATTATGAATTGCATTATTAATAAATACTCTCATAGCATTACCATCCTATTATTAATAATACCATAAAATATATTTTTATACTATAATATTTTACACTATTTGTTTCACTGAGTATTGATTAATGAACTACTACTTTCTAAAATTCCGTTATAAAAAGATGGTATTTTTCCTTGGATTACTTTTGTTGCTACTAAAATTTCAAAATGTTGTTCTATATCTTCAGATTTCACTGGATATAATAAACTTNNTGTATAAACATCCCCTATGACATTTTCAAGTAAATTAATTTTAACATATATTTCAGGACCTAAATTCATTAGTAACATATTATCAGTAGCTACATAATACGGTATCTTAAGAACTAAATTATTTTTTATTGCTGTTGTATTATGCGGAAGATTTCCTTGTTTCATCTCTTTTACTTGCTTTTCTAAAATTCCTTTTATATCTAACATTACTTCATATGCTTTATCTAATTTAAAATCAACATCAGTTATTTCTTCGTTTTTATTTTTGTTTACAACAATTAAACTTTCTACTGTTATTTCTTGTAATTTTTCTTTTGTAATATTTTGAATAACCAAGTTAGCAGTAATTTCTTTAATTTCTTTTTTAGCAGCAAGTTCAATATTCTCACTTAATTTATTAATAAAAGATAAAAAGAAAATAAATGTATTTAAAAAAATTAATATAAAAATTATAAATGTTTTTCTTTTTTTAGATAATCTGATTTTTCTTTTATATTTAATTCGACCCATGTTAAAGTTTATGATTAAACTCAATAAAAAAGAGCTATGTTAAAATAACCCTAATTCAAAATATTTATTAACTAAAAATATAGCTGCTGCAATAATAATTAAAATAAACAAAAAAACTAATATTTTTATTAAAACAGAGTTTGAGTTAATGTCTTTTTGAATATCTTTAAAATCTTCAAAATCTTTATCTGTTACTGATAAATTCCCTGTATAAAAAGAATTTTCTAGTATTTTTTCATTTTCATCTACATTATCAAGTTTTATTTCCTCAGTAAAGTTTAACCCTAATAAATTCGCGTCTTTTCTATAAGCTTTTTCTTGATTTTGTATTTCTAACTCTGTAATTGTGTTTATCAAGCTCATTAGTTCAATTTCTTCATCATTTCTAGAAATTTTAGATTTTTTAGTATTAAGATTTAAATTTTCTAAAATATTATTGTTTGTATTATTAATTTTTCGTAAACGTTCTTGAAGATAATCCACGCTTTGTTCTGTCTTAGCTTTCGCCAAAATTTCATTAATATCATACTCTTTTGTATTTATGTTTTGTTTTTTTTCGTCGTAATAGTCCTCATCAAAATCTATATCTATCGACTTTCTTTTAGGAACATTATCACGATATTTTTTATCAAGCATTTCTCTTATTTTGTTAACATCAATGTCTCTAACATCTGTTTTTAGTACTGATACATTTGAGTTTAAATCTATTTTATTATAACTATCCATTTCATTATTACTATATAAATCAACATTTTTTTCCGTTCTTTTTCGCAATTCTGGTGTTTCCATTTCATATCTATTCATGCGTGAACCCATACTTATCACCACTCTAAAATAATAATAACATAAAATGTCAAATATTGGAATATCCACTTGCATTATAATTCAAAATATATATATAATGTCTTTGGAGGAGTACAAATGAAAAAGATTGAAATTATTAAAGAAAATTGTATTAGCTGCGGGATGTGTATAAGTGTTGAATATAATCAAGAACACCAAATTTTTGGTTGGGATGATGAAGGAAAGTGTGAAGTTTTAAATCAAATTGTAAACGATGAAGTTATAAATATAGCTAATATGTGCCCGACAGGAGCAATAATTATTACTGATGAAGATTAAAGAGATATCCGAAAGATATCTCCTTTTATTTTTAAATTTCTAAATAATTAATTTCTTTATGTGGTTCTTCTAATAATAAATTATTAAACTCTTGTTGTCTTAATGCTTCATAAATTATAATTGATGCTGTATTAGATAAATTTAATGCCCTTACTTTATCAGTCATTGGTATTCTTAAACAATTATCTAAACGATCTTTTAACAATTCTTTTGGAATCCCTGTTGATTCTTTGCCTAAAATAAAATAAATATTTTCATCGACATTGCTATAATCAAAACTAGTATGAGGCTTACGTCCATATCTTGTAAGATAATAATAACTTCCTTTATTTTTGCTATAAAATTCTTCTATATTTTCATATATTTCGTAGTTACAATTTTCAATATAATTAACACCACTTCTTTTAATTGATGCAGCATCTAATTTAAATCCAAGTGGTTTTATTAAATGAAGCTTAGTGTTTGTAGCAACGCATGTTCTCATAATATTTCCAGTATTCCCAGGTATTTCAGGAGAGTATAAAACTATGTTTATCATTTTTTATCTTTCTATTAATTCATATTCTTCTAATAATTTAACGAAATTATCAGCACTCAATAAACTTTCTTCGCTATCAATTACATCAATTATTTTATTATCTTTAAAATAAACAATTGCTGGTAATTTTTTAATTTTTTTATCAGAATTTTCTAAAATATTATTTAAATTATTAATATAATTTTCATCTTCCTTAAGTTCATTTGCATTTAAATAAATCATATTATCAATTAATTCGTAGTCTTTTAAAACTCTTTTTAACTTCACTTCTAACGGATATATTTCATTACTTCCAGTATAACTAATATATAAAAACAAATCACTACTAAATTCTACCATAGCATTTTTTAATTCATTATATTGAATGTTTAAAACGTATTTAGAAATATAACTATTATTTAATTTATTTTCTTGAACATTTTTATAAATATTACACGAAAAAATCGTTAAAAATACAGCTAATATTAAAATAGCAAATAATTGAATATATTTATTTTTATCTTTTGTTTTTTTGCCCATAAAATCCTCACTATAATATATTAATATATTTCTTTCTATTATTTAGTATATCATAGAGACAAATAAAAATGAAGATTAACTCTTCATTAATATCCCATTTTTTTGTATTTTTCATACAACTCTTTAAATCTTACATAGTGTACAACTTCACGTTGTCTTAAAAATAAAAGTGGATCGATTAAATCTTGATCATTTGTAATATCGATTAAGTGTTCATAGGTAACTCTTGCTTTTTCTTCTGCAGCCATATTTTCAGCCAGATCTGCTAAAGGGTCACCAATAGATTGTAATCCTCCGGCATTAAAAGGTATTCCATTACTATCACTAGGATATATTCCAGTTCCATGTTCTACATAATTTGCAGTCAATCCATGTTCTTTTAGTTCTTCAACGGTTGCTCCTTTTAATAACTGATGCACCATTGCGCATACCATTTCACAATGTCCCATTTCTTCTACTGCAATATCATTTAATAATGCAGCTCCCTCTGCTGTAGGCATTGAAAATTTCTGACTAAAATATCTTAAAAATGCACCCAATTCGCCATTATTGCCGCCAAATTGTGTTATTAAATATTTCGCCATTCTTATGTCTTTCTTTTTTACATTAACTGGATATGGTAATTTTTTACTATATTTAAACATTTTCTACCTCCCAAGGCCACGGTTTTTTATACCAAGTATAACTTGAACCTACATCCTGACTTAATTCTAGTGCTTCATATTTTTCTGCATAGATCTTGCTTAATTTATTTAACTCTAAAGTATATCTTTTAAATAAGCTAAATGCTTCAATTTCTTTTGGGTATAAGTCCAAATATAAATTTAAATCATTGATAGCAAAATCTAATTCTTGAATTCTTAACATTAATTCTTCTTTCTCATTTTTAGGAACTATTGCTCTTGGTTTATAATGTTTATATGGACTATATAGGTTATAAAATAAATTACCTATTGTCAGGCCCTCCTTTGGATTTAATAATTGATTTTTACTTTCTTCTTCACTTAAAAATTTATGTTTTTCATAATCTTTTAATTTATTATGTTCTTCTTCTAAATTAAAATAATTTTCAAATATTACATCATCTTCAATTGTTATATACATTTTCCTATCTCCTTCCATTTTATAATATGTAAAAAGCCCTATTAGTTAAGGGCTTTTATACTATGTAATAGATATTTTTGAATTCTACACTGCAAAATTGGAGGAGTAGTAAATTTAAATGTATTCTTGAAAGTTTTGTTTTTTTAAATATATTTTTCTTAAAACATCAACTGGTATTACTGTAAATGCAATTAATAATACTAAAATCAGTTCTTTTATAGTTAAACCATATGTTCTGAAAATATGTCCACCATAGTAAATAAAGTATAATTGAATTAGTGCTACTAATAAAAATATAATTATGAATACTTTATTTTTAAAAATATTATGAAATAAATTTATTCTTCTAGTTCTTGCATTAAAAGCATTAAATACCCCCATAAAGACAAATAATGCAAAAAAAGCTGTCATAAAATATTTATCATTTAAATTATAACGTATAATACTTTTTAAAATATTTGATTTTAAAAATAATAAACAAACAAGTGCAGAATACACTCCAGTAATTAATATTTCTCCATACATATATTTATTTATCATAGGTTCATTTTTAGGTTTAGATTTTTCTTTCATATATTCTAGGCTTGGGGTTTCATAAGCAAAAGCTAGACCAGCTAAAGTATCCATTATCATATTTATCCATAACATTTGCATTACAGTAACTGGAGTGCTAATTCCTATAAACGGACCTATAATAGATAGTCCTAATGCACAAATGTTAACTGTTAATTGAAAAATTATGAACTTTCTTATATTTTTAAATATAGTTCGACCAAAGAGAATTGCCACGCTTATAGATTTAATATTATTATCTAATATTACAATGTCACTAGCCTCTTTTGCTACTTCCGTTCCACTTCCCATAGCAAAGCCAACATCAGCTTTTTTTAAAGCTGGAGCATCATTAACCCCATCTCCTGTCATACCAACAACTAAATTCTTTTCTTGGGCGATTTTCACCAATCTACTTTTATCAGTCGGCTTTGCTCTAGCAATTACTTTTATACGTGATAAATTATCTTTTAAATCTTCATCACTCATTAGAGAAAATTCATCACTAGTTAAGGTCAATGAAGATGAATTTAGTATATTTAATTCCTTAGCAACTACTAGCGCTGTATCAAGAGCATCACCAGTAACNNGCATCCTTAATTAAAACAAGACCTATAAATGTATATCTTTCTATATCTTTTTTTTCACTATAAGCAAGTGTAATAACTCTCATACCTTTTTGAGTATACTTGCTTAACATTTCATAAATTTTATTATAATCTGATAAATATTTCTTTTCACCTGTTTTATTTAAATAATATTTACATTTAGGTAATATAACTTCACTAGCACCTTTTATATAGAAACTCTTATCTGTTGTTACACTTGAATATTTCAATGTACTATCAAATGGTTCATTAGATAATATTTCTTCTTGTTCATATTGAGTAATAAATCTTTTTAAAGCTTGATCAGTAGTATTTCCACCTATTATTTTTCCTTCAGATATTTCTGCTGAATTGTTTAAATTTATTGATTTTGCTATGACGTTAAAGTATCTCGGATATTTCATTAACTCTATTTCGTTAGAATAATAGACTCCATCATAAGAACATATTCCATTTACACTAAGTTCTCCTTTAGTTAATGTACCAGTTTTATCCGTTAATAATAAATTTAAAGACCCAGCTGTTTCTATTCCGACCATTTTTCTGACTAATACATTATTTTTCAACATCTTTTTCATGTTTGTTGATAATACCAATGCTACCATCATGGGCAGGCCTTCTGGTACTGAAACTATGATGATAGTAACAGATAGTGTTAGACCATAAATTATATATTCTATCATTAGTAAAGGATTAGTTAATGTTTGCATAATAAGTGAGTAATTAAACTCATTACCTATTACTATAACTGACAATAAATAAGAAAAGAATACTAAGATTGCTGCTACATAACCAATTCTACTAATTACTTTTGCAAGTTCTCTTAATCTTAATTTTAGTGGGCTATCCGGATTTGCTTCAGTTAGTTCTTTTAAAACACTTCCATATAATGTTTGGTTACCAACTTGGGTGATTTTTAATATACATTCTTTTGAATAAACAACACTACCTTTATAAAGTTTGTTTTTTTCAGTTGTTTCATTTGTTACAGCTCTTTTTGATACTTCATAACTTTCCCCTGTTAATGAAGACTCATCAACTGTTACTTCACC
>LFRM01093602.1_pt1 | contig 21441 bp, 16 predicted proteins | sample 618341 | NCBI WGS metagenome assembly LFRM01 (sample SAMN03654438, study PRJNA283298) | anaerobic digester metagenome | isolation source: pool of bioreactors CSTR01a, CSTR02a, and CSTR03a thermophilic anaerobic... | place: Denmark: Kgs. Lyngby | collected 2014-05-21 | reverse complement strand
AAAAGAATGAAGTCATAAGAATACCTGAAATATGGAATCAGAAAATGCGGAAGACAGGAATACGTCTTTTTACAAATAGGGCATTTGAATCGATAAATATCCATACTGAATACTTGAAAAAGTGTGATAACAAACCTGGAATAATGACCGTGACGGTGCAGCATGCCCACATATCCGCAGCATCTGCAACCATATATGTGATGAACGCCGGTATTTCCCAAAACCATGTTTTTTGTTATATTGTTTAAAAATCTGGCAACAATTATCATATGGTAATTTTACGGAGGGGAAAGACATGTTCATTATTAATGGAAGGCTTTCCCCTTTTCCTTTCTAAAAATTACACTTAAAAATTATTGCCAGATTAATGAATCTTCATAACTTTTATTCAGATTATTTTAACTGACTACAGCAAATAAGGTGATTTTATTATGACTAAAAGGCTATAAATACGGCTCGTATATTTTGACTTTTCACAGCTAATGACATCCTTTTCATAGGTTGAACCCCAATACGTAAACCGTAATTGAATTTTTTCCGTTGGTTTGGATGTTGTTGATTGATCTGCCGGCTGTCCATTGTTTGTTTTGCTTGCGGTGCCGCATCCGCACACAAACATCATTATCACTGCCGCCAATAAGATTAATGCAATACTGCGTTTCATTTTCATAAAACTCCTCCTTTTTTGGAATTTAGCTGTTAAGCAATTTTAGTATAGCATCGGCTGTCACGACTAAAAATTCCATTTTCATTGTAAAGTGAGGACTGTCATTTGATAAAATGTGTCCGGGTTTTTGAACGATTTTCGCAAGTGTTCATTGAGCAGGCAGACAAATAAAAATAGAAGTGCCGCTTCCGGGACTTGATTGGATTTTTATTCCATACTCATCACCATACATCAGTTTCAGGCGCTGGTGAACATTCCTTATGCCAACAGATACACCGTCTCCTTCCATAACACTCTTGATTTGCTCGGCGCTCATACCTCGTCCATTATCAGCCACTAAAAAACAATACCTGCTTTGTTCCTTCCAACCCGATATTCGCAGTACGCAGTTTGATTCCATTTGCTCAAAACCGTGCACAAAAGCGTTTTCAACAAACGGTTGTAAAAACAAACGCGGTACATCACAGTTTAGAAGAGCAGGATCCACATTGCAGCTGTAATCCAATTTTCCTTCAAAACGGCAGGACATAATATAAATATAGCCGTCCAGCCATTCCAGCTCTTCTTTAAGTTTACCCATAGACCTGTTGTTCTCTACCGTATAATGCAGCATCCGGGATAACGCAGCCACAATTTTACTAATTTCGCTGCAGTGATTTTCAATGGCGATGCAGCTTACCAGATTAAGCGTATTATATAAAAAATGCGGATTTAATTGGGTATTCAGCAGTTTTATCTGAGCTTCCTTTTCATGCAGCTTCACTTCATAATTTTCACGGATGAGCTGCTGTATTTTATCGTTCATGTTATTAAACCGGCGTATTAAATTATCAAACTCACCATAGCCATTAACCGGAATCTTGTTTGTAAAATCCCCCTGTTCCGTTCTTTTGATGGCAGCAATCAGTTTATTTATAGGTTTTGTAGTCATCAGTGAAATGAAAAAGGACAAGGAAAAGGAGATTCCTATAAACAACAGCACCAATTCCGCTGCAGAGATTAAAATATTCCTTGATACCTGCGGTATTAAATCTTTTGTTTTTGTTACCGATACCAGAGTCCAGCCGGTAATCTGTGATGTGTCATAGCAGATCACTATCGGCTCTTTGTTCTCAGTTTTATAAATAATACCTGTTTTCTGCTCTAAAATTTCCGGCAGCCAGGATGCGCCTGCGGCGACAGACTTTGCCTGCTTATCATCGCTTGCCGAAACAATACTTTTATCCGGTGCAACTATAAAATACAATCCAATATCGTCGGAAGCAAGATCTATATAGCAGTCCCTTATAAATTCTTCCCTGAAATTGATTACCAGCAGAGGCTGCTCCTGTCCGAAAGGAAGGTCAGCCGTTCTATCGGAATTATCCAATATATTTAGAACCCGGCCGCATGCAAACAGATATCGAAAATCATCAATATTACAGTCAGCTAAATCCTCTTGATGAAACATATGTACAAAACTATAGGTCGGCTCCCAAACAAGTTTACCCTTTCCATCGATGATATGATAATACAGTTCCGAATTCTGAAAACCGTAATATGGCAAAAAACCTTCCCCAAAAGTATAATAATTTGTCATAATCGTCTGGGAATAAACTGAGCCGTCCGCATCAAAATATCTTGCCAATATCTTTTTCAGTTCACGGTCGTACCTTAGTAAATCATACGGATCATGAGGGTTGATGTTTTGAAATATCTGGCATATATTCTGATCCTGTATAATAGTTTCACTGCTTTTCACAATTTTTGAAAACTTGAGATTAATGATAGTATTACTCTGACATATGTTCTGATATACATCCTTACTATACTGGACCACGGCATTATCCATGCTTGACTTATAATACCAGTAGCTTACCAATAGCGATGTGATCATCAGCAGTATAAAAAATAATAGAAAAAGCTTCATGCGAAGACTTATTTTTGCGCCTATACGCCGCAGTCTATCCATCATATGCTTAATACCTTGCTTTTACTGAATTTCCGGCACTCATCCGGAGTTAGGCCATACCGTCTTTTGAATAATTTATTGAAATATTTAACATCCTTATAACCAACTAACTTTGATATCCTGTATATTTTTTTATCTGTCTCAAGTAAAAGCCTGTAGGCTTTTTCCAGCCTTATATCCATTATATAATTTGTAAAATGCTTTCCTGTATATTTTTTAAACAAAGTGCTGAAATAGGATGAATTAAAGTAATACTTATTCGCCAGATGTTCAAGGGAAATCCAGGCAAAATTGCACTGTATGTCTTGGAGGCATTGCTCCATAATAATGTTGATTTTATTGTTTTTACGGTTTTGAACGGCACAGGCCATATCAACCAGCAGCTCTATCATTAATTCTTTCATTTGTTCCAGGTTTATACAATTTATAGGCAGGAAATAACGCCTGATTTTTTGCAATATACCGCTAAAATCTTCATCGGATACAATGTTTTGAATACTGTAAAGCAGGCGGAGCATGAGCTGGGATATATAATCCAGCAGCAGATCCGGGTTAAGTCCCTGACCTAAATAAAATTGGCAGTTCAATGCCATCTCAGCGGTTTCAAAACCGGTTTTTACTGATGAGAAAATATCGTCTTGAACCTTTCCTACACCAACAGTCATTGTAATGCCATATTCCTTATGCAGATTGTTTACCAATTCCTGAATACTTTTTAACATGCTGTGGTTTTTATAGTCTTCATGCATAGTAAAAGTAAGTATACTCGCCATCACATACGAATTCCTTTGCATAAAAAATGAAATAGAATAGCCGTATCGTTCTAAAGCTTCTTTCATCCATATCTTTATATTCCATCTTATCTCATTCATTTCATCATGATTATATGGAGTTTCTCTATCGTTTAAAATCTGGGAAAGAATCACGCAGCCTGTTCCCCAAAATGGGAAAATTCCCGCTACTTCATTCAATTCTGCGAGTGTTCCTTCCCCCTTCACCCATTTATTCAATAAATGTTCAATATAAAAGGGCAGCAACATATTTAATTGTTCTATCATAACCTCTTTCTCTTTTTGTCTAATACTATTTTCCCGTATATCTTCCTCTATTTGAAGAATAATATCCCATATTTTTTTCTCTTCAATGGGCTTTAGTATGTATTGGTACACATGCAAATCCAAAGCTTTTTGAGCATAGCTAAAATCACTATATCCGCTAACAATCACTATTTTGACAAAGGGATTATGTTCAGATATACGTTCAATCATAGATAGGCCATCCATTTTGGGCATACGAATATCGCTAAACACAATGTCAATATTACGGTTCATGCTTAGTGTCAAGGCTTCTTCTCCATTTTTAGCTTCTAATACTTCATATTCTTCTCGAAATTCACGAATCACGTTAGACAGAATTCTTCTTTGTCTCGGCTCGTCATCAACAACCAAAACACGAAACATTCGAATTTCTCCCTTTTAGCTGCTGCCCATTAAAACCGACGGAAGAAACTACTCAGCAATTTCTACACAATAGGTTATATAGGCGAGCAGCAAACTTTGGTTTGCGGCCAGTTAGGCTGTATAAGTGGCCCTTAAATTAGTACCCGCCATATTTACAGAGGTGGGGGCATTTTTTCCCCTCGGATACAAAGTTATCACTACATTAAGTATATGATAACATATTATTTTCGGACAGTGTACAATTATTTGATTAGGGGGAGAATAATTAGAAGTTTATAAATCTGATATTTCTTATATCATCATCATTAAATCATCAGTCTTCCGTCATTGCTTTTAAATAATCATTATATGAAATTATTTCTCCGTTTTCCGATACAATAAGCTTTGCAGCCTTTGCCCGCGATATCAATAGTTCCTGCTCTATATTAAGCACGATTTCTGTAAACGGGCTGTCGGCGCCGCTGTCTCTGTTGCGTGATTTTCGGAACTTTAAGGTATCCTGCGGTTTACTGCTTAACAGAATCGGAATGTCGACTCCTTCCAGATAACTGCTGATACCGTGCGTCCAATCTATTACGAGAACCTTTATGCTTTTAAAATCAACCAATTCATACCAAATATCTTCTTCTTTTCTTCCCATTCGTTTAAGATATAATTTATCGGTACCGGCTCTGAATTTCGAAATTATCTCATTAAGTTCGTTAAAATTTATCTCATTTGGAGTTCCCAAATATTTTCTCAGCCCCTTCTTTCCTTCATCCTGATATATCAACATCCAGGGATGGTTTTGAACGCAACCGGGATCAAAATCATGATTGGCTTTCTGCAGCTCATTCAAAATTTCTCTTCTTTCGGGTGAGTATTGCCCTTGAAAAACAAGGCCTTTGATTCCGCTGTCCCTGAAAATCCGCAGTCTTTCCGCGTCATTATACTTTGGAATTCTATGAGGATAGTTATCGCCGGATAAGGTATAGCTTCCTGTTCCGGTTTCATTAAAATAATAAGAAAGAAGTGACGCAATTTCTGACTTGCCCGTCCCCGATCCCCCGCTGACGGATATAACTGCCCTGTTATAGGGTTGATTTTCCATAAGCGGAACAAGCAATTTCATTAAATCGGGCAAAATTCCTCTTGCCTTTTGCAGATGCCCGAAATCAATGTTGATTTTATCTCCGGGCATGTCTCCTTTTGGTATATTATTTAAATCTTCTATGCTTTTAAATTTTTCAAAAACGTTTTTATCCACCGAAAGACCCCCAAAAGCCATACTTAATATTGTTCTCCAGATAACATGATTATAAATAAAAACACAATTAATGTCAACCGCTTAACATATATTGGCATAATACAATATTAATTTATTTTTGAAATCGTTGGGTGATTCGCGACCGCTTGAAGAGGAAGCCGATTGCGAGTTTTTATGTTAAGCGCTTAACTGCCTTTTAGGCAAATTTCACACCAAAGTTCGGGGAAGAATGACGTTCCTAATGGTCATAAACTGCCCATTCAATCCCTTTTTCAATATATTCATTCCAGAATTTCCAATCATGCGTACCCGGTCCTTCAAAATACTTATGTTCTACTTTTTCAAGTTCTAAAAATTTATGAAATTTTCTGTTTTCCTCAAGCAAAAAATCTTCCGTACCGCAGGCCATAAATATTTCGGGTATCTGCTTCTTTTCCTGTTTCATGCCAAGAATAAGAGCCTCTGGATCCTTGTCGCTGCCGATAATTTTGTTGACATCCCCAAACACTCTCACATAATATTTGTAATCTGCAATGTCATTCTTATAATCGACGGGTATATATGCTATATTGTATGTAATCAATGCGGATGACAAAGCGATAATCCTGCTGAATGTCTTGTTATATTTCAAACCGTTTCTGATTGCGCCGTAACCGCCCATCGACAATCCCCCAATGAACGTATCTTCTCTTTTATCGCTTATCGGAAACATTTTACGGGTAAACTCAACGAGTTCACTGCCAATATATTCGGAATACAACGAATTCATATCAATATCGTCCAAATAAAAGAAATTCTCTCCTGAAGGCATGAATACGGCGATTTCATGCTTCAACGAGAACTCCTGTATACTGCTGTTGCAAACCCAATCCATATAGTTTCCCGAGTAACCGTGCAGCAGATAAAGAGCCTTCATGGGCCGGCCTGATGGTCCCTCTGCCCTGTCGAGCGGTATGAGGGCATTAAAAGCCGTCTGCTTTCTAAGCGAATTTGAAAAGAAGTTAACCTGTAATAGTGCCATTTTTCTCCGCCTTTCGTAAAAACTTTTTTATATATATCCGAACGGTTCGCCCGCACTGATAAACGTTACCGGAATGCCTTCAACCAAAGGTTTCAGCCAATCCGCCATATATTTCATTCCCCATTCCTCCGTACGCTCATGTCCGAGTATAATCATGCCGTTATTGAAACCGAGCATGCTCGCGTCGTTTATATAAGCACAAAGCGTCCACTCCGTAATTTCACCGCAGACAACTGTGTCAAGCTCCATTTCCCTTACAAGCTCCATGGGCATCTCTTCACGTCCGAGCCCCAGGCTCCCGCCGCCAACAAGTATGCCTACCCTTCTTATTTTCATATCAGGATCGCCGATATACCGGACTGAATTCATTGAAAATTTCTTTTTAAAAAACTGAGCTAAATCAAACAGCGTTGTTTCTTCAATTTCGTAGCAATGCGGATGCTTTTGCCCTTTAATCAAATAGTCTTTCCAGCCGATCTCATTCAGCAAACCATCATATATCCTGTCTGTTTTTGCTATATGCATATGGTCATGGTAACGCCATATCACAATTTTATTATCGTCTATCAGCTTCTTTTTCGCAATATAAACCTTGTCATCCTTAAGCCATTCTGTCCGATCCGCGCCTGTAAAATATGTAGGTTCGTGCGTAATAATCATGTTATGGCCTGTTTCTATTGCTTTTCGTATAACATCAACGGTTGCCATAAAAGTTGTCACGATTCCCTTAACCTCGGTATCGCCGCTTCCGCTGATAATTAAATCGCAGGTGTTTTCAAACCTGAAGTCACCGCACGAATCTGTAAGGATTCTATCAATTACCTCATTTACTTTCATAAAAAACCCTTCTTTCCAAATACGGGAATTTTATTAATTACGTGTTCATCCCTTTACGGCACCCATTACGACACCCTTAATAAGATATTTCTGCAAAAACGGGTACAGAATTAATATCGGAAGTATGCCAAGGACCGCAAGCGCCATGCGAATACCGGTACTCGGCAGTTCCATCTCTCTTCCCGCAAGCAGTGTCGAAGCCTGGCTGCTCTTAAGAAACTGTATATTGTTCATCAGTCTTATTAACAGGTTCTGAATACCGTAGTATTTCGGTGAGCTGATGTAATATAATGCGTTAATCCAGTCATTCCAGTATGCCAGCCCCGTAAAAAGCCCGACCGTTGCGACAACCGGAACGGACATGGGCAGCATGATCCTGAAAAATATCATCAATTCACCGGCGCCGTCAATTTTTGCCGATTCAATCACTTCAACGGGCACATTATTTGCGTAATAATTTCGTACAAGCAAAACATTGAAAGCATTCATCAGATATATGGGAATTATCAATGCCGCATAACTGTTGTTTATGGAAAACATTCTTGTCCACATAATATACGACGGTACTATGCCGCCGTTAAAAAGCAGCGTAAAGAACGCTATAAACGCAAGCAGGTTGCGGTATTTGAAGTCCTTCCTTGCCATGGGGTACGCGAGCATTGTCGTCAACAGCAGGCCGACAGCCGTACCGACCGATGTAACAAATATTGAAACACCATATGCCCTCACAATAGTGGAATAATTGCTGAACATATATTCATATGAATCCAAACTAAGTTTTTGAGGGAAAAAGCTGTAGCCGTTTCTGATAAGTGTCGCCTCATCGGTAAATGAAGTTACAAAAATCAAAATAAACGGCAGAAAGGCAAATATAAATAAAATTAACAGTACTATAAACGAAAAAGCTTTAAAATATTTTTCCCCGATTGCATTCTGCATTTTTTATACCCCTAGAACAGTGCATTTTCCGGATCAACTTTTCTCACAACGGCATTTGCGCCGAGGACAAGCAGAAAACCGACCACCGACTGATAAAGCCCCGCGGCCGAAGACATGCCGACATCATTCAACTGCATTAAAGCCCGGTACACATAGGTGTCGATTGTCTGTGTCGTACTGTACAAAGCCCCGGAATTCATAGGAACCTGATAAAACAAGCCAAAATCCGAATTAAATATTCTTCCTATCGCGAGCAAAAACATAATAATTATAACGGGCTTCAACAGAGGGAGCGTAATTTTGGTAATCTGTTTGATTTTCCCCGCCCCGTCTATTCTCGCGGATTCGTAAATATTTTTGTCTATGCCGGCAATAAATGCAATGTATATAATCGAATTGTATCCCGAAGTTTTCCAAAGCTGGACCAATGTAAGTATGTACGGCCAATATTGAGGTTCGGAATACCAACTGATTTCCTTAAGCCCGAGCGGTTCTCTTATTGAAAGGTTTATAAACCCCGTGTCCGCGTTTAAAAACGCGTATACTATATAAGATACCACCACCATCGATATAAGATTCGGAAGGATAAGCCCTGCCTGAAAAATTTTCGAACAAAACATACCGGCCAGCTCGGACATTAAAATGGCAATAAATATCGAGCAGCAGGTTCCCAATACAATAAAAGCAAGATTATACAATATAGTATTTCTTGTCATTATGAAGGCATCATTTGTCCTGAACAGAAATTTGAAGTTTTTAAATCCAACCCAGTCGCTTTTAAATATACCCTTTGCATAATTTATTTCTTTAAAAGCAATAAATACTCCAAATATGGGTATATAATTATTAATTAACATATACAACAACCCCGGCGCTGCAAGAAGCATCAGCGGCAGAGTATTTCCTGATCTGCTCTTTGCTTTTTTAACAGTTGCTTTCTTCATATTACCGGCACCCTTTTCAGTGTAAAATGGAGTAATATTTACTCCATTTTACACTATATTGATTAATGCTATTTAAAGTTTATTGTTCGGAAAGCCATTTATCAAGCTGCTTCTGTTTTTCCTCTATTACGGTTTGCGCACCCGCCGCGTTCAAATCTTTGATAAACAACGGCAAAGTTTCGTCCGGATCGAGCGCTCCGCTTATTAAGCCCGGCAGGTATTGGTTTTTTACATTGTTAATCGTGCTTAATTCAGTTTTAACGTTCTGCGGATCAAATATGAAACCAAAGTAAGGCGATCTCTTTGTTTCTTTATTTTCACGCAGTTTGAACTCAATATCTGCCCAATCCAATCCTTCCGCCTGGTACTGAAGTGATTCAGAACCCATCAGGCCGGAACAAAGAGCGGCTGTATATCCAACTGTGTCGGCAGTTTTCCCGTCAGGGTACCTGACATGGTGCTCGTCCACTTTAACATAATCTTCTCCTTCGACACCCCACAGAATCGTATTCAGAACATCCGCATCGGAATATACCAGATTCAAAAATTTCATCGCTGCTTCCGGAACCTTCGTAGTGCTGGAAATCATCCACACAACGGAATTAACCGCACTTGTGTCGAAATAATACGGAACCAGGCGCTTCATTTCAATAGCCTTGTTCGCCATTGCGCTAAGCTGTTTTCCCGCTTCCAGGCCGCTGTATCCGCCAATGGTTGAAAACCCGCGTCCTGACTGAATCATTTCCATGAAATTTGAGGTGGTTGTTGCAACGTCTTTTTGCAGATACCCGCTTTCATACCATTCCCTCATCATTTTTACGCCATTTTTGAATATTTCGGTTTCATACAGATTGACAACTTTACCGCTGTTGCCTATAACCACGCCGACTCCTGACGGATCCGTCAACTGGTCAATCTCATAGGCACATCTTAAGTAAAGTACTAAATTGGTTTCAGTCGGGCTCACGTTTATCGGAACAAAAGGAATCACATCGGGATGAAGCTTTTTCACCGCTTCATAAATCTTCGGCAAATCTTCTATCGATTTGACATCATCGGCCGTAAAACCGGTTTCCTTAAGCATATTCTCATCATATACGAATTGCGGGGGAATAGCCATGCCTTTGTTAACCGGAACAGCATAAATATGGCCGCCCATAGTTGTAGATTTGTATATGTCCGCGCCGAAATCTTTTTCAAGTATGGCAGTCATTTCCTTGCCGTATTGCTCGATTAGATCTTCCAAAGGATATGCCTGATTCCTCGATACATAGGATGGAAACTCTCCAAGAGTGGGTAAGAACAAATCCATATGTTCTCCGCTTGTAAGAGCCAGGTTTACTCTCTGTGAATAGTCTACCGGTCCGTATGGTTTTAATTCGACTTCAACGTTTGCCTTTTCCTTCGTCAGTTTGCTTACGGCGGCATTAATCCGATCCATGCTGTCAGGAACCTTATTGAATGTTATGAACGCCATAACCACCTTTTCAGTCTTTTCGCCGCCGGCTGTGCTTTTCCCGCCCGTATTATCCGGGGCGGCCGTTCCATCACCTGCTTTGCCGCCGGGAATGTTTGTGCCGCAGCTTGCCAGAAACATGAATGCGAACAACGCTGTGATTAAAAATACCAGTATACGTGTTCGTGTCTTCATCCTTTTTCCTCCCTTTCATGAAACATTTTGACCTGATTTTAATATATCACCCGGCCGGTATGTTTTCTTTCAAAAACCCGCATAATTTTTTTGAAATTCCGCCTTTTTCGCAGGTTCCGAAAGACAAACCGCACAGAGTTTACGGCCTGTATTCTTTCCTGAACACGTACGGGGAGATCCCGGTCACTTTTTTAAAAACCGTTGAAAAATAGGAGACATTGTCGAAGCCTGATTTTAACGCAATCTCACTGATATTTTCGTCGCTTCGCATCAATAATTCCTTAGCGGCTTTGATTCTGCATTCATTGATATAATTATTTATGTACTGCCCTGTTTCCGCCTTGAATATTTTTGCAAGATATCCGGGCGTAAGGAAAACATGATCCGCCACATCCTGATTTGATATATCGCGTGCATAATTTAATTGAATGAACCTTTTTGCCTTTTCAACAACGCTTTCTGACTGCTGCGTTTCCGTTATATAGTCAATTGCTTTGTTTGTTATGTAAGCAGCCCACTTCATCATGTCAAATAAACTGTTTTCGGCATTTTTAAACAGTTTCTGTGAGGTTTGATCGAGAAAAAGAATATGGGCCTGAACTTCATTTTTATACAGAAATGAATAGACCACCTGCATGAAATCATGCTGAATGCAGTGAAATGTTATGCTGTCAAGCCTGTTTTCCCTTGTAAGCCGCTCCAGTTCAGCTTTTAAAGTATTCACTATTTTGAGTTTGTCCCTCTCAAGAAATAACTGGTTGAACAAGCTTTCATTCAGCGTATAGGAACCTTTTATCCCATGCTCCTGATTTTCTCCCTGGAAAATAACCCTCCCTCTTTTGGCTATGTTCTCTTTATCCGTTTGCTCAAGTTCTTCTCTTGTACCGGCAAGACCTTCAATTTCAACCTGTTTGCTTATGTAGCAGGATGCTTCACACTGCAGGTGTTCCCTGCACAAACTTATAAGCGACATGCATTTATCTTTAATTATTGTCAAATCCGTCATTGCAGACAGAATCGCAATATTGTAAAAGTTATCGTTTCTGGTATAATTCAGGAGCCGGGAATGATAAGGTTCGCCAAAAATAACTTCGCTGGCAAGATTACTGAATGCGAAACTGAATACACCACTGTCCCATGACAACTCCTCAGCCTGCGAACCGTTAATTGTGATCAGCAATAAGTAAAACCTTTCTTTCGTGTTTACGGACAGATGCCTCCTGCTTAATTCCCTTTCTATGTGGTTGAGCTGAGGGAAAATATTATAAAATAGTATGTCTCTCCAAAACCCCTGTTCAATTAACGCACTGTTATCCATCCAGAACTTGCTGTACCGGCTGTATTCATCCAACCGTTTCTCCATCGCTATTCTTTCTGCCGCTTTCAGGATCGCATTCTCTACCTTCCTGCTGTCAAACGGCTTTGTTACATAAGCGACTGCATCAAAATCAATAGCCGTGGAAGCGAATTCAAAACTCTCGTGACAGGTAAGAAAAATGAACTGGCATTTATATTTCTTCTCCCTGACCCACTTAATTAGATCGAGCCCGGAACCTTTCGGCATTTCTATATCGCAGATAATGATATCGGGCAAATTTTCGCCAATCAGCATTTTCGCCTGTGATATATTACAAGCCGTATCCACCGCATTAATGCCGTACAGTTTCCAGTTTACAAAATCCCTGATAACATTAAGCGTAGTCAAATCGTCATCCACAAGAAGACAGCGCATCGCTTTCCTTCCTTTCAAACGGGACGGATATCTCCACTCGTGCTCCTGATGGTTCACAATTGCTTATTCTCAGCAAATCGCTTTTTTTATAAAGAAGAAATAATGTCTTTTTTATATTTACAATACCGATTTTTGTTCCGTTCTCGATTTCATCCTCAAGAGAATTGTTATTTATTGTTTCGATAATATCTTTCGGAAATCCGTCGCCGTTATCTTCGATTATAATTCGCAGGTACTTTCCTTCGGATTCACTGATTATCTCCGTCTTTATCAATATCGAAAGAATTTTATCGACCGACAGGGCATGCTTGAAGCAATTTTCCACAAACGTCCGGATAATGAACTGGGGCAGCAGGCATTCATATGTACCCGGTTCAATCTCTATCATATGAAAGATATTATTTGGAAACTTAATTTCCTGCAAACGTATGTAATTTTTCACATGCTCAATTTCCTCAACCAGCGGGACCAATGCAAGCCCGCCCCTGAACATGTATCTTAAATGTCTTGACAGGTATTCTATAAGCTGCCGTATCTCTGCGTCCCTTCCCTGATACGTCAGGCTTGAAATAGTGGTTAATATGTTCAGGAAAAAATGCGGCCTTATCTGCATTTGCAGATATTTTAATTCGGCTTTTTGCCGCTCGATTTTTTCTTCGTAGGAATCGATTTTTAATGTCTTAATTTCCCTGACCATCGAGGAAAATGATTCATTCAGTTTTGCAAATTCTATCGGCGCTTTTTTAACCGTCACATTGTAATCCCAGTTTCCCTTCTCAACTTCCCTCGCTGCGATAATTAATTGCTGAACCGGCTTTACAATGCTTTCGAACAGGTAGAATACAACAAATGGTATCGCGAAAACGGAAATAATCCCCAAAAATATAATTACCCACTGAATAAGGTTAAGTCCCGAAAACACATTTTTTCTTTCAATAATGCACGAAAACCTCCCGTTAATCTCAGGGACATCCGTTGAAACAATAAAATATTTGCTTTTATAATTTTCTATTATATTTTTATCGTTAGAAATGAATCCTTCTTCATCCTGCAAAAACGAGGAGACCGACCTTGATAAAATTTCCCCCGAATTATTTGTTAATACATACATGGTTTCGCTGTAAGGGTCCTTCGCAATGAAGGAAAGCAGTGAATCGGCCTTTATTACCGCTCCTATAAGAAAATCATATACAACAAAGCTTTTCACAAGATAAATTCGTCCGTGGATTCTTTTTATAATCCAGCGTCCGTTCGTATTGCTGTCGGAAAAAGCGTTTTCCGAATTCAGATAGTCCGTTAGCTGCGTTCTTTCGTTCGCATAGATTCTGTTGCTGAACTGAACAAGCAGCAGGTCGTCGCTTGGTTTTAATACAAATAATCCGTCTTTTGAGTCACCCGTCATTATTTTCGTGGTTAAGACATCCCGCAGTTCCGTTGCTAAAAAATACCTGTTCAGTTCGCTTTCATTTCCGTAATTTATTGCATTCTCTATGAATTTAACGGAAATTTCATTTAAGTCCCTCGATGCTTCCGTGAAATTGCCTTGAATACTGCTCAAATAAATCGACAACTGGCTTTGACAGGCATTTATCATATTGGTCTTTATGACTTCCAGCGAATAGACATTGCTTAATATCAGTACAGTAACCAATATGGCAATGATAAAGGTTAAACTGACAGTAATCCTGTATATTAATGATTTTCCGATTCTTTTAGTATAACCCATCGTATCACCAGAATTAAAGCTATAGCTTATCGGATATTGGTATCATGCTAATTATATTTTAGCAAAATAATTAGTCCGATTTAAACTTCAGATACCGTGAATCTTCATTTTCCTGCAAAATTACTGCGTCATTTCAAACAAAATGTTCCCTTTTTCGTCGGTTCCCTCTATGCGGAACCGGTATGTTTCAAGATCGGCTTCAAGCAGTGCGCAAAAGCCGTTTTTCTTCCAGCAAAGATTTAATTGTTTCGGGCTTGGATTCAATATCTGTAATTCCGCGTCAAACCCAAAAGCTCTGAATGTGTTTCTAAACCTCAGCATCTCGAGTTGATTACGGACAGCCTTTTTATTAAGTTCTTTACGCGCCTGTTCCAGTGTAACGTTTGTACGGTTGATCTCCTTGTGCCCTCCCGGTCCGGCTCTCTTAACAGCGTCATGGTCGTTCTTCCCGGCCAGAAGGTCGAGATACCATACCTGGGGCTTACCCGGCATAAATATCTGGATTGCCCTGGCCATAAGCAGCTTCCGGTCATCTTCGCCCAACGCGCTGTAATACGCTGCGTTTACCTGGTAATAGATATTCTTTTTGCCATGCAGATCTTTAACATAACCTCCGCGGTTAACAACGATTTCAATAAGCTTTTCGATCTGTTCATCCGGTATCAGACCTTTTAAATCCAGTAAGGGAATGCCGTCATGGCATCCAAGCATATTTACAACTTTTATTCTTTTTTCCCGGATATCGGTAATCCACTTAACCAAATACTCGTTTGAATTCCTCTCGAGCGCGTCAATAATCAAACCCGGCAGGAAAAAGTCATAAGTCATATACCCCTCTTCCGCCAGCTTCTCATGGATTTTTTCATCATATCTTGAATGTATTTCGGGCAGAAGAGCAAGGCGGTATTTTTCGGCCAAATCCCTTATTCGCTGTAAAATCTCCCACGTTTCGGGCTCATTGAAGAAATTTTTTCTCCCGGGCTCTTTGGAAAGATACGCAAACGCATCGAGCCTCACAATATTGGCTCCGTACCCCGAAAGCGTCTTAAGCGTATCCTCGTAAAACTCCCATACCAACGGCGATTTAATATTCAAATCCATTTGTCCGAGGTATTTGCGCCGCGATTCAAGCAGCTCTGTAACACTTTTACGGTATTTCTCATATTTGCCGAAGTCAATTTCAGCAGGTCTTTTGCCTTCCGCCAAAGCGTTATTTATCCTTTCGGCCAGCTTTTCGGCCGAAGTATACTGTATGTCCGCAGCTTTCATTATATCGAGCGTGTCGATCGCGTCATATCTGACTTCCTGGTAAAAGGTGTTCCAGTAAGGTATTTCCTTCCCATCCGGCATGCGTACGTTAAGAAAAGGAAGGCCGGGTTTTCGCAGAAACATTTTACCAAGAAGGGCTTTGTCCGGTTGTATATAGCCTTCCGCGGTCATCTGCCCATAACCGTTCCAGAACTTATTCCAATCTATGAAGAAGTCTTTATACAATGACTTCTCACCTTTAATCACAATATCCCGAAACTGCTTTGAAAGCACGGACAAATGGTTCAACACAAAGTCGAGCTTAAGCGATATGCCCATTTTCTTTAAGTCTTCCAGGTCTTTACGCGATGCGTATTCTTCATTCAATCCATAGTCAATAACGGAAAATCCCCTGTCCAAATCCGTGTTAAATACACTCGGCAGTATATATAACGATTGGAATACTTTCTTCAGTTCGGACATTTGCAGGAAATCAACAATGTTTCCAAGCGTTCCCCCTATGCTGTCGGGATATACATTCAGCATGGGACCTGATTCAATTTCAGGCATATTTACCGGTTCTTTTTCTTTCATATTAATCATCCTTCTGCCGTGGTTCCAGTGTTTTTAATACAAATCAGACCGTTATTATACCGGCTGCAGATAAGCAGCATATATCTCCCCGATGTCAATCGCTTAAACTATAACTAACCTGTGCATTATTAGTTTAACAAAGAATTATTTATATGTCTACCGCTTACATATTTTAAGTTCTGTAAGTTTAGTTCGCATTAACCCGAATCACCCGCTGGTTATATGGTTGAATCAGCGCAGTAATTATGAGGAACTATTGTACAATAAAAGGAAACTATAGCGGAATGCAGCTTAGAGATGTACAGTCAGAGCGAGGATAAGCAAGTCGACTGTCTGAGCAAAAATGCCTCATACAAAAATAATTCAAAGCATTTCTGCGAGTTTCGACTTGCCCGAGCTGAACTGTACAGCTCTTGCAAATGAAGCTCTATGTTGACGTTATTGTACAATAGTTCAAGAAGTAACGCCTAAACATTATTCCCGCGGGTCCTGCTTCGCGGGTCGAGTCATTGCTGCCGCGTTCCGGCAGGTACGCGGCTTTGCTTCGGGTGTTTCGTTTCATTGGGCATATAAATTCAAACAGTAACAGAATCAATTCGGTTACGATATATGTTAAACGCTTTACTTGCCGTTTGTTTTATAATATAATCGATTCAACGGTTATTGCGTTTATAATACATTGCGGCAATATTCGCACTTGTTCACTGCATCAGTCATTTCACGGCTTTTGCTGTTTAATTTGACGCAAAATAAAAAATATGTTAGCTTTAGCTATAAAATAATCTATATCTATATAAAAGGAGTTATTATGGCTACGTTAAAAGATGTTGCTGAAAAATGCGGCGTTACGGTTACTACCGTATCAAGAATGCTTAACAGCCGCGGATATGTGAGTGAAAAAACCAAAAAGAAAATCCTGCAGGCTATGAAAGAACTGAATTATCAGCCGAATGAATTTGCGAGGGCTCTTTCGCTGAAAAGAAGCAGTTTCATAGGTTTAATCGTTCCTTCGGCCAGCAACATGTACTTCAGCAAAGTAATAGACTGCGTAGAGCATTTTGTTTCAAAAAACGGATATAAACTGCTTCTTTGCGTGTCAAACCTGGAACCGAAAAAGGAAATAGAATACTTTGACATGCTTAATGCAAACAAGGTAGCCGGAGTAATTATTGCAAGCCATACGCAGGATATAGATAAAAACATTGCAATTAACGCTCCCGTAATTTCAATAGATCGTGTAATTTCGCCGCGAATACCGTCAATATGCTCCGATAACTATCAGGGCGGCGTTCTGGCCGCTGCCCATCTTATCGAAAAAGGCTGCAGAAAGCTTGCGCATGTGAGCGGGAGCATACATCTTAACATGGACGCAAACAAGCGTTATTACGGCTTTAAAGAGGTATGTGAAAGGAACGGTATTCCTCATGTTCTCATTGACGCAACGGAGGAACAGTTCCAGTCAATGCAATATGAAGCTCTAATAGAAATGCTCCTCGATCAGCACCCTGATATTGATGGCATCTTTACATCAAACGACATAATTGCCGCCCAGGCCATAACCATATGCAATAAACGCGGTATAAAAGTGCCTGAACAAATTAAAATAGTCGGCTATGACGACATAAACCTGTGTACGCTGTATAACCCGACAATAACAACGATACGCCAGTCCGTTGAAGATATATGCCGGTATGCGGTTGAGAGCATCATTTTTAAAACCGACAACAAAACTATTCCTTCAAGCATAGTATTCCCGGTAACCCTTATTGAAAGAGAAACAACGTAGCAGCATCAAGTTTAAAATACGGATTATTTTATTGCGCCCTGCACTATTCCCGCAATAATGTATTTCTGAAGGAATACATAAAGAATCAGAAACGGTGTTACGGTCATTACAAGCGCCGCCAAAAGCAAGCCGTAGTCGGCCGTATGCGTCCCGTAAAACGCGAATGTAGCCAAAGGCAGCGTTCTCTGTTTCGGACTTTTCAATATCAGATACGGCAGCAAATAATCGTTCCATATCCATAATATATCGAGAACGACAATTGTCCCCGTAACAGGTTTCAATAACGGGAAAACGATTTTGAAATATGTCTCGAATCTTGTGCATCCGTCAATGGTCGCCGCCTCTTCAAGCTCAACGGGAATGCTTTTTATAAACCCATGGTACATAAATACCGCCAAGGGAGTGCCGAATCCGAAGTATAAATAAATCAAAAGCCACCTGCTGTTTAACAGACCAAGTGATCCGTATACCTTTACCAACGGTATCATTATTGCCTGAAACGGAATAATCATTGATGCTATCATCAGTGCGAACATTATTTTATTTATTTTGTATTTGCTTCTCAAGAAAAAATGTCCCGTCATGGATGAAAAAAAGCATAATATTACTACGCTGAACAGGGTTATAATTACGGAATTCAAAAAAGCGGACGGATATTTCATAGCGGTAAAGGCTTTTTTATAATTATCGATATTGAAAGTTTTAGGCATCGTCATAGGATCCATAACTATTTCAGACAGGCTTTTAAACGAATTCAGCAAGGCCAGTAACAGTGGAAACAAAAACAGGAGCAATACGATGCACAGCGAAGCCTGCTTTATATAATACGAAGAATTTTTACGGTTCATACCTCTACCTCCGCTTTCTTGCTGAAATAGACCTGGAACATCGTAACGATCACCACCATGAGGAAAAGAATAAATGCTTCAGCCTGTCCGATTCCATACTGTTCAGATATAAAGGCCTTGTTGTAAACCCTCATTGCAACGAGTTCCGTTGAGTTAAACGGACCGCCCTGCGTTAATGCAATATTAATATCGTATGTCATAAACGCTCTTTGCAGGGTTAAGAATATGCAAACCGTAAAAGACGGCATAACCATCGGAAGAATAATATTTTTAAGTTTTGAAAAACCGGTTGCGCCGTCAATTTCCGCCGCTTCAATCAATTCTTTCGGGATATTCATAAAACCGGCAATATATATAATCATCATATATCCCGACATCTGCCAAACAAAAACAATTATTAAGGCCCATAAAGCCCTTTGAGGCATTGAAAGAAAAGAAGTGGAAATTGCCGGTAAATTAAGTTTTTGGCCTATGCCCGGAATTCCCTCGTTGAAAATAAATCTCCATATCAGGCCGAGAATAATTCCTCCGATAAGGTTCGGCGCGAAGAAAGATGCTCTGTAAAAATTCGAACCGCTCATTGGTTTTGATAATAACAGTGCTAATATAAAAGCAATAATATTCGTAAAAATAACACCGAACAATACAAATTTTATAGTAATAATAAATGAATTCCAAAACTGTTTATCATCAAATGATGAAATATAGTTTTGAAATCCCGTAAACACATAATGATTTGATATGCCGTCCCAATCGGAAAGCGATAAATAAATTCCGATAACAAAAGGCACAATCATGACGGTAAGAAAGGCAACTGTGCACGGACCGGCAAAAACGATATAGTTTAATGCCTTGTTTATTAAATTATTCTCTTTCCTCAAAGCCAAGTTCCCCCAGTTCAATAATTTGGGAAATATGAGCCGGAACAAACGGCATCATATTTCCCAAAAGTTTAATGCAATTAACAGCTTATTTTACGTTTTTCCAATAAGTTTCTATTTCTTCAGCAAGAGTCTTTCTGTCAGCCTGATCGGCAAGGTATTTCTGCATGCTTCCGCCCAAAACCTGCCAATGATCGGATGGGTATAATATGTTGAAATCCAAAGTCTGATTAGCTTTTATGTATTTGATTAAAGATGCGGACAAAGGCTCCTTGGTTTCTATTGTAAAATGCTTGTATGCCGGAACCAGTGACAGCTTGTTTATCATTTCGTTTTGCCCGCTTTCGGAATAAAGAATCCATTCAATAAATTTCTTTGATGCTTCTTGCTGCTCAGGAGTATTCTGCGCTTTGTCAACGCAGAGATACATTGAAAACAGGCTTAACAACTGTCTGTTATTGACATCGGATTCATTATTGCTTACAGGCACAGGCATTAAACCGAAATCTTCAATGTTAGCATTAAGATTCTGCATTACAGGCCAAATGAAATTGCCCATAAACCAGAATGCGATTTTGCCTTCAGTTATAAGCGCCGCATTCTTGTCATTGTTTGCCGCCAGCGGATCATCCTTGTTTATATTATATTTCTTCAATAAATCAAATGTATCGAGCCATCCGTTATAAACCTTGTTATTAACCAAATCTGCAGTTCCGCTCTTCAAGCTGTTGACAAACTCCGTATTCTTCTCGGAATTCGGGTATTGATTTGCATACAGATACATCATATAATGGGCGCCGAGCGACCAGTTCTCCGGTGAAACCCCTACCGCTGTAACCCCTGATGCTTCCACCTTTTTAAATATATCTTCAAGATCATTGATAGTCTTGATTGAATTGGGATCAAAAGGTCCGCCGATTGCGTTTTCAATTACTTTTTTATTGTAAACAAACCCGACAGATTCGCAGATAAAAGGAGCAGCGTATAATTTCCCGTCGGCGGTTACAGCTTTTAATGCCGCTTCAACCGCATCATTTTTAAACTTTTCACCTGATAAATCAGCTAAATTGTCTTTTAACTTAAGTACGTCACCTTGCTCCATCATAAAGCAGCTTGCGGCATTCCCCGCGTTGTACATAACAGTGAGCATCTGATACGGAGACTGGTTAGCCTGGCCTGCAACAAGTTCCATCTCGATACCCGGGTTTTCCTGGGAGAATAGTTTGAAAGTATCCTCAAGCAGTGCCTGTATTTCCGGTTTTCCGCTGACAAAGGTAATCTTGGTTGTCTTGCCTCCTGCAGGTGCATCACCACCGCCCGACGATTGCGATGGAGTGCCGGTTTTTGTACTGTCGCATGCCGATAGCAAAGAAACGGCAAAAATTATTAACAGTACAAGCGAAATAATTTTAACCTTTTTCATTATTACCCCTCCATTCGGTTTTTCAATTTCAAAACTACTGAATTTATATTTGCCGGTGAAATTTAGAAAAAGAATATAACGGATTAAAAACTTCGGGAACAATTACATCAGCAATAACTGTTTTTGCCATTTCCATCACCTTTCTTTAATGTTGTTATTTTACTCCCGCCTCTGCTTTCATCCGTGTTGCTTTGGCTGGATCCTCACGCAGGATTTTGCCCTGCATAGTGAGGTTCCAGGTTTCTTTCTTCCACGGGTTGACTTCGGGATCTCCGGCACCGGGCGGGTTAGTGCCGCTTCCCACTTTGCCGGATTCTCCGAAAAGGTAAGGATCGGACTGTTGGATTGCCTTCAACTGGTCATCCAGGCCCAGCAACTGCTCACCGTCAAGCTTCACCTTCTCCATGTCGAGCAGGGCCTTCACAGCTTTCGGGTTCTTTGCCTTAGCTGCGGCAAGGGCTTTTTCAATGGCAAAATCAAGCTGCAT
>LFRM01042641.1_pt1 | contig 21456 bp, 10 predicted proteins | sample 618341 | NCBI WGS metagenome assembly LFRM01 (sample SAMN03654438, study PRJNA283298) | anaerobic digester metagenome | isolation source: pool of bioreactors CSTR01a, CSTR02a, and CSTR03a thermophilic anaerobic... | place: Denmark: Kgs. Lyngby | collected 2014-05-21 | reverse complement strand
TCAATTCCTTATAGGTAGACTAAAAACGAAAAGAGAAATCTTATTTCACTGTGCAGGGAATGTCAGTTTCAATTCCTTATAGGTAGACTAAAAACCCGTTAGATTGCAGCTATATCAAGGTTTGTTATTATTTTCTAGTTCTAATTTATTCTGACTGTTTTATTTAATTATATCACTATTTTCCCAAAAAATAAAGATTTATAGGAAACTAGTAACACAAAAAATTGTCGTCGATCTCCAGGGATTTTTGCACTATTGGAGGTCGACGACTTTTTAATCGTACATTGCATTTAAACAATTCGTGTTAATAATTATTATCGTTCCCATAATTTTCAAAGTGTATGTAAATCTAACAAGTCCAGCATCCTGCCATTTCATAGTCTGAAGATGCGTAAATACTTTAAATTGCAACCAGTTTCTATATAACCAAATAAATCTGCCAATCTCTCCATAGCATCAAATTGAGGGGTTACCGTACAAGAGTCGCATTGTATATATGCTCTGGTGTTTCATCCAGCAGCGATAACGGAGGTAAGGTACCAACAATAGTTATCTCTTTATCAATTTTCTTCCGAATCTCAGAAATTGGTCTTACACATATGTACATATTTGTGTTGATACATATCAATTCCCAGATCATTCAGATATTAATAGATAACATCTCCTTCTGAGTCGTTGTGCACTATTTTGACTTTAACCGAAAGCACTATAAAAGAATCCCCCGCTTAATGGGTCGGGGGATTCTTTATGTGCTTTTATCAAATTCCGTTCAATGTCGGAATTAAAATGGGCTTATATACGTATGCGTACTGCAATGTACGTAATATCGCTTATATCGATCTCACCATTGCTGTTGAAATCATAATACATTGCCCTGTCCCAAATGCTATCATCGGAGGTGGTTCCAAAGTAGTCAATAGCATTGGAAAGATCAATAAGCGTTAGCTCACCGGTCCATGGCCTGCCGGTTGTCAGTTCGGTATCGGCAGCCAGGCTCAGTATATATTTCATACCGTTTTCTGCCTTGTATGCATATTTCATGCTAACATTTATGGAAGTTTTGCCCATTGGAAGTTCCGCATCATCCAATGCCGAAAACAGTACTTTTCCGATGTCTTTCCATGCGTATCCCTCTAACTTAGCCAACACGAAAGTGATTTTTCCATTCTCATCATCGCGGATCGTGTTGCCAACACTTACGCCATCTGCCGGAGTAAAACCACGATATCTGAAGAGATTGGGATTGTACTTGAAGGTTATAGCCAATGCATTGGTGGATGCGGCCTCGCTAAAGGCAGCACTTACATTGAAGTATTCACCTTTGTTTACTAGTTTCTTGTCCGTGGTAATTATCAACTCATAAGGCGGAATATAAGGCAGGGTATCCGTTGATGAGCCGATGGGGCCGGCTATCATGTTGCCTTTTGCATCCTTAAGACGAATAATATATGCATTGCCTTCAATCGACTTTGTAATGTTTTCAAATGTTATGGTAACCGATTTATTGTCGTCTGCCCATTCTACATAGAAATCATCTGAAAAATCGAATCCGATTCCAAAGTTATTCGGATCCATCTCCTCGCTGAAGTAAATGACCAGTTTGCTCTCCGTAAGAATCCTACTCCAATCAAATTGAACCTCGGCGTTAAAATTGGTGGTAGTTGGAGGGCACAGAAGCGGTACGGAACCATCTTCACGGGTCTCATCGGTAGCGCCGCTTCCATTGCCCACGCCGTTATGGAATGGTGGCCAGTTGGCATAGGTGGTATTCCTCTGAACAACCTCACTGGCGCTCCAGGAGGGTTTGGAATCGGGATTCTCTACATATAGGACAAAGGTGTAGCCGGGCATAGATTCAAGCTGCAGATTCTCAATTCTAACCCTCTGATTACCGGGTCCGAATGGATGCGACACACCGTATTCCATTACGAATGCAGATGGCTCTCTGGCCGTCTCCTGTTCAAGGGTGCTCGGAGGTAGTTCGATATCGTTATAGAATATTCTAACAGACTTCTGGTTAATTTTGCTTGTAAAACCATAAGCATTGGTAGTATGGCTCTGCTCGGTGTTATAGCTGTGGCGCAAAGCAGTGGCTATGTCAAGGCCATCAAAGGACACGCTCCTCTTTTCCTTGCCGTTATTGCCCACTGTAGTAACAACATAACGGCCTGCCTTGGTTTGATCCTTGCTGAGGCTTATGCTTGCTTTTCCTTTCACTACCGGGAAGGTGCCTAAATCATACAGGAGAGTGGGAGGAGCTGTGGGATTCAAATCACCGTGATCATATATTTTTACAGATACTGCTTCCACATCTTCATCTGTATAGGCATTAAATGTAACGGGTATTCCTTCAGTGACATGCTGCACATCCACCCATAGCATATCCTTGCCGGGTCGGCTCCATTGCATGTAGGCACTCTGACAGTTATGGGGGTAAGCAGATAAATCATTAATCGATTTATAGTATTTAGAAGGTAACGAATTGTCGCGTTGCCCACCGGTGCTGCTGAACGGCCTCCTTAGTTCGATATATTCCTTTTCGGGGCCGAAGAGGGCGTCCATAACAGCAACAATGTAGGGTAGATCGCGGTTCTGCAGGGCATGGGCACCATCCCGTACACGTATGGCTATATTCTTAGATCCAAGCCAGTCAAAGACCTCTTTTGCAGCCAAATAATTCATTACACCGGGTTCGGCAGCTGCCCAGCCCTGGCTTTGACTGTCATTAAGGAATTCGATTAATGCCCGTTTCGGGTTTTTGCTTGTCGGAGCCATCAAAGCGCTGATGAGGTGCATGTCAAAGGGAATCAAAGCCTTATTATGCTCACTGAATTTTCTGGCAGTATTCAGACCAAGCCAGCCCCATTCACCGCTGTAATAGAGGCTGTTATATGTCTTCTGATATCTGAAGTGATTAGTCTGTCTGACACCCGCATAATTATATAATCGGCCTTCCTGTAAATAGCGGAAGGGATTTATACCGAATGCGCCGGACTCAGATGCTGCAGAAACGGCAATTCTGTCGTTCATGGCAGCTGCCATGCGGGCCTGCTTCCCACCAATAGAAACTCCTGTTACAAAACCTCCGTAGGGATTTAAACTGGTTGCATTTTCGGGATCATTTTTTTCCAGCCATTCCAAAGCAGCAGGAAATACCCCGACACGCCATGCATACTGCATAATCGAGCCCGCATCATGACCAGTTACGCGATAGTCGGTCGGATACAAGTCCGAATGATTACCACCGCCAAACCAGGGCAGGCTAACATATGCAATACCATAGTCAGTCTGGTTAGAGCCAATGCCCCAGGGAATATTGTTGGGATCATAGCCTGCAGCTTCTATGCTTTCTTCTGAAGGCATAGTCACGGTATATGTAATGGAAGTGGATATCCCGTTATCCTCCAATGTTACTGTTATGTTGTTTCCGGAAACCGTCACATTGGTAATTATATCTATTATATCCTTCCCCTGAGCAAAAGTGCCGGTTGTACCGTACCAGTAATACTGCACAAGGGCCTGTATTTCTTTTCTCCGATCCTCCCAGTCCTTTTCGGTGACAACTCTATTGGGTATTACCTCTCCAAATCCACCGGACTGTCCATCAGTTGTAACAAAGAATTGGAAGGGATCGTTGAGTCCGAAGGAGGCCGGCATCCTTTCCTCAAAATTTGGATCATGTACGCTTACAAAATATTCGTAACCTGCAGGCGGAGCATTCATTTCGTAAAAAACCAACGCCGAGGCCGGATCTGTTGTTACCCCTTCCTTATCAATCGAGACGCTCACGTATCTGGACGGATCATCCGCAGGTACAGTGCGATCCGGCTGCGTAACTCCATCTATTTCAAGCATGTAGTGTCTGTTATTTACCTTGGTCAATCCACCCTTGGTTACTGGAAGCCCGCTAAGGGTTATATCGTCTGCAGTCAGATCTTCAACGTCCTTTGAGAAGTAAATATTTAATGCAGTGGTTGTCTTCCAACCGCGATACCCATTTTCCTGGACAACGAACTTCGCAATCTCCGAATTTGATGCAGCCCATTGGGTCAGTTCGAGTTCGCCCCAGTGCATACTGATTCCGTCATTGTCGTTGGCCTTATTATTCCAGGTTATAATCCGGCGGTTATCAATACTCGCATTAGAACTCTCCACATCATTTATCTGAATATCAAAGCCATAGATTACACCATCTTTTTTTGCGACTGAACCATCATAATGGGGGATTCTTAACTCAGTTACAAAACCGGTATCTGTACGAGTTGAACGGGCCCAATCACTGTTTTCCTCCAGGTTAACCGCACTGTTCGGCCATGGGGGATTGGCATATTTAGCCTGTGCCCGCCCGAATTCTCCGCTTCCAGATTCCGCCGGAGCCGAAAGGCGATACCAGTTTGCTTTGCGCTTTTCGTGAACCCGGGTAGGATCATTATCATTGTCAGGAATCAAATGTCCCCTGAAGTTCCGCTCTGACACCATAACTTCAACAGAATCCAATTGACGCGGAGCTGCTGAACCGCCAATAACGCTGTCATCCGTCACTTCAACCCTGACGTAGAGATTATGATCATCCCATAAAACCCTGAATACACCTTTAGATGGAATGCTGGATCCATAATCATATATAACTTGGTCTACGGTATATGGTTTGGCCCGATTCCATATTTCGTCATTAGTTCCGAATACAGGAGGTCTTGTGGTGTAAACTGCCTGCGCACGCTTGACAGGTTCGTTGGGATGAACGGCACCACCGGTTCGCAATCCAAAAAGATTTGCAGGTGCATTGTCAACGTATCCTGCCGAGGATACTGATGTGGGAAATACATAAAGTACCATTAAGGCGATTAACAATATACATATAAGCACTCTCTCTTTTTGTTTTGTTATCATCTCATATCTCCTCCTTCCTTTTATATTCTTTGTATTTTTTCCATTTATTTACATATTAGATGTTAAAAAAATATACATACCCTATACACCATATAACACAGAATGCTACCAAATTATTGACATAGTGTATATTGTACATTTCTGTACCCATGTCCCCGGGCCATATATCTCCTGTCGGATATATAGCCCGGGAACGGGTGCTTCTAAACTGCTATTTAACAAACCAAGGGTTTATATCTTAACCTTACGAGCGAGGACTGTAATGTCGTATATGTCAATTTCACCATTGTTGTTATAATCGTAATACTTCGCATCCTCCCATGCGGGCTCGGTATTCTTTACGCCAAATAAGTCTATTACATTCGACAGATCAATAAGCGTTACTTCATCGCCGATATATGTTGTTACAACACCTGCCACAGTATCCGCCTTTACTATGCTCTTGCTGCCATCACTATCCTTAAAGACATATTCAATATTGACATCTATGGGCACTGTCTCATTTTTGAGAGCAGCGTCTTTTAAAGTCGAGAAGAGAGCTTTTCCAATTTTTGATATTGCGTAATCCTGTAAATTGGAAATTACGATCGTTATGCTTCCTTCCTTTGATTGAGTTCTAAGTACATTTAACCCCTCTGCAGGTGTAAATCCGCGATAAGCAAACTTAGTATTATCGTAATTGTAAGTTATTATTGCCGCATTGGACGGAACTGTTACATCTTCGTCAAATTCAGTTACAAGGTTAAAATAATCGCCTTTGGCTACAATATTCTTATCGGGAGTTACTTTCAAACCAGGTTTTACATAGTAGACTCCGAGATCGCCTAAATCCACTCCGTATCCTTTATGAAGCTTTTCATATTCTCCTTTAAAGAACTCATCCAAATATGAATGTCCAAGGATAAACCTGTCAGGATTCATGGCAGCATAGTAACCAGCATTGGCATTTTGCTGACTGTCAAACAGCACATAGCTTCCCTGCCATCCCGAGCCACTTACACCCCAGTTGGTAACATGAGTGATGTAAGGTGCAAACTTCCTGAACAGTTTGAACATTAAGGCATATTGATAACCAAGAGCATCAGACTGTTTAACATTTAATGTTGCTGGTGCTGTTGCCCCGCCTCCCGGGGTATTGGTGGGCACTTTCAAATCAAACTCTGAAAAGCAGATACCCGAAAGAAGCCCTTCATCAACTAATTTGGCAAAGAGAGCTACTGCATACTGGTTATCGCTTGCCAGTGTTTTTCCAATTGAATCGTGTCCCTGGATACCTACAATTTCAATCAGAGGCCTGCCGTCATACAACTGATCCGAAAGCCACGCAGTATTTAGGGCACGAACCATATTATATACAGTCCTGGCTTTAGTTCGAGTAGCAAAACCATAATCGTTATATACTAATTTGGGAGGATTCTCAAGTACATACTCATCAATGCTGCCATTATTATCATGTCCATCAAGCTTCATATACTCTGGCAGGTTACTATAGTTGGCCTTGTATTTTTCTGCCATCTGGGCATTTGGTGCTGCAATGTGTGCAAATTTGAATAACAGGTAAATATAGTGTTCTGATAGATCTCCGCTAATCAGATCATCCGACATTGCAACTAACCAGTTTGTATGCTTAAGGCTCTTCCTCCAGCTATTGGGATCCTGCGGAATAAGTTCGCTATGACGGCTTTCATGCACTTCTTCGTTGAGTACGTCCCATGAATGGAATGGAATTATGCCGCGGGATTCACTGGAACCATACTTGGGATCAGTGGTAAGGAAGTGCCGCATCACATACATTATATGGTTGAATTGCACCCTTCTGGCCATATCTTTATTAACCCTGACCTGGGTTGTAACGCCGTTACCCAGTCCGTAGAATTCTGTTGTACCGTTATATCCCTGAGGAAGGGTAGCAGGAACAATCTGTCTCATCCATGCGGGAGCCTGGTTATACCATGCCAGAACATGGCCATGACACTTGTATTCACCGGGAGCACCGGAATTTCTGATGCCAAGGTAATAGTTAGTCGGGAAACTATATTCGTTTAAACCGGGAGTAGTATTTGCACCACTCAACGGTTGTCCATCAACACTTCTTAGCCAGTTGGGCCCACGCGGATGAGTAGGTTCAGCTTTGAGATTGTTGCCATCAACAAAAATTTCATAATGATAAGCTCTCAGACCGCTTATTGAGCTTGACCCAAGAGTTCCAACCATAAATAAACCATTTTCATTATTGTATACACTTTTTAATGGAGCTACTTCATTGTACCGTTTGTTATTGACCACAGGTGGAAGTGGAATGCCATCGGGATCGGGAGCCATAATTTTGATGTCAGCTACAATAAGAGTACCAGTTTCTGCAGGACGGGATGTTTCCCCATGGAGTTCGAGAGTAAAGGTCGACATTGTTCCCGTCGGTGCGGTTACGCTATGATGTGCCTTATACCAGGTTTCACCTTGGTAGCTGCCAACCCAGTCGGGATTTAGGTTATTATATTCATACTCTCTCATGTATGTATCAAGGTTGGTACCCAGTCTCCATCGCATGAACTTGCCCTGTGCACTTCTTGGGTAATATACATCAAATTCAATGGTTGCACCGGAAGGTATGTTTACTACAGGAGACAACGGTGCCTCCAGGGAAATTCCGCCAAATGTGCTTTGACCTTTATAAACATAGTTTATCTTTAGAACATCAGACTTGCCGTCGGAATCAGCAAAAGGATAGGGTATTACCTCAAAAGTACTGCCGTCAAAGTCTCTTGGAACACGACTATCAAGAGGAGTCCTTGTTCTCCATTCATTAGTCGGAGTACTTATTACAATTTGCTGTAAACCGGGCCCCGGGTCAAGGCGGAAATACGGATCCGAACCATCGGCTTTGATTTTTCCCTTAAACTTTTCTATTTCATCTCTAAGCCGATTTATGGCATCGTCGATTTCAGAAGGGCTTGCGTTACGTGCAAACTCCAGGGCTGCATCAAGGTCCTCCAGTTCCTCGTCAAACACCCAGGGGAAAGCCTGATTTACATCGGAACCATCATCAGTATAACTGATCTGCAGCGGAAATTCCTTATTTCCGGCTTTTAATGTTTCAGCCTCTGCAATTAGAGCGTTTAACTCATCAATACTTGAAGCCGCAGCAATCGAAATAAATGAAAACAGGAAAAGCGTGAATACCAGGATAACTGTTAAAAAGCGGGATAGTTTAACCACAATACTTTTGTTTTTCATCTCCCGATTCTCCTCCTTTCTTTTTTACAAGGCTTGATATTTCATTTCCATTATTTAGGCTGAGCTAAACTTTGCCAGAATTCATTTTTCTACGTCAGACCAACAGCACTTAAGGCCATTCAATAAATCCTTGTTTCTCCTCCATAACCCCGTTAACCTTAAGTTCGGAGTTCGGGTAAGATAATCGATTTCTTACCCGAACCCCGTACATAGAGGGCTTAATTACAACTGGATAGCCTTGGCTACCACAACGATATCAGCTATATCAATTTCACCGTTATTGTTGAAATCATAGAACTCTGCCTCTCGCCATTCGCTGTCTTCCTGCGTCACTCCGAAGTAGTCTATTATATTCGACAGATCTATTAAGTCTATAACTCCGTCAGCGTTTGTGTCTCCGGCTAACTCGGTGCCGGTCTTGAATTCAATTGTGCCATATGCTTTTCTAATCTCTTTTTCGCCCGTATCATCCTGTACAACCACGTCCACAGATGCTTCCATGGATGAATACCCATTACCCAGCACAACATCTTCTTTGGGTGAGAAGAGGGCTTTTCCAATATCTTTTATGCCATAACCAGCTAACTTGGCCAGAATAAAGGTTACCTTCCCATCTTCTATCTTGGAATTAAGAATGCTTAACCCCTCTGCCGGTGTAAAGCCCCTGTATCTGAACTTGGTTCCGTCGAATAAATAGGTTATGGCTATAGTATTGCTATTAAGGTTGGTATTCAGCTTTGTTATAATGTTGAAGTAATCATCCTTTCGCACAATACCCTTATCGCACTCAAGATGCAGATCATAGGGAGCAAAACTGGTAAGGACTCCTATAACTCCGTCTATATCCCTTTGCGATGCATCAGCAGTAGTAAGCAGAGTTTTTCCATCTGCAATAGCTTGTTCAATGGCATTCCATTCTTCATCACTGTACAGTTCACGGTTATATTCGGCATTCAGCACGATAAGCAATTCTTCTTTATCAGCCTGGGGAACAAGAGTTATCTCTTCCAAGTACATATCCTTATTGGAATCATTACTGATAACTAGCATCAATGATTGTACCTCTTCAGGTATATCGCACTTAAATACACCGTCTACCTGGGACCAAACCATAGGGGCAAGGTTGCGCCGTGTGGCAATTGTCTTTTCGTACACCATGTTGCCATCCGCGTTAGTTCCTACCAGCTTAATAGTAGCTGTCGTATTGCTTATAGTCGGCATAACAAACGCATTTACTCTGTAGGTTTCACCGTTAATCAATTTGCCGGTTATATCCTGAGCTGCTCCAGAACCATTTTCTCTTTCACTGATTAACAGTGAATAAGCGTTTGTAGTACTTGCAGGAAGCGTGGGTGCGCTGTAGAGCTGGTTACCAGTTGTTGAAAGCGTTGCTGTGCCAAAGGGTACCCACGGTGTGGTTTTGTTGGTATCAAAGCCTCCATTTACAAGGACGGTCTGAGGTTGGATATAAGTTTCGCCAAAGTCGAACCGGTCGATACCAAACATGTTATTACCAATACCCCGTGCTACCACGTAAATGTCAACGTTAGTCCCATAAGCTCCCAAATCACCTGTATCTACCTGGATCGTATAAGATTTGAATTGACCATTACCAGGAGGAATGTTAAACGTACCGACAACCTTTCCGGTCGGACTTCCAACCCTTACTTCCAAAAGCCCACCATCAATCGGTGCTACAACTGCCGTCATGCTTAGGATATGGCGTCTTACAATTCCTCCGTTAGCAGAGCCATCAGCAAAGTTAATGTTGGCAAATTTAATATAATCATTGTTGCCTAAACCATATACAGCACCATTTGAAACCACAATATCCGCATTGGTACCGTCATTGTCTTCTGCCTGCAGGTTGGAGAATATATCACGCTTGTGATTAAGCCCGGGAAGTTTAGCCTTTTCACCATTTTCCGGAACAAAAGTAACTACTGACTTTGCTGGAATGGTGGCTGTAAATTTTTTATTGTTAACAGCTATTCCAGTCAGTTTTTTGTGATTTTCACTTGATGAGGTTCTGAAAGCAGTCATACCGGTTATACCAGCTGGAAAATCTTTTAAGTCAAAATCAAGGGTAACATCAGCGCTGGCCTCGTTAGTAACAACAATGGAGAAATCATTTCCGTCCGGTGCTTTGTATGCAATAATCGTTACACCGCTAACAGGGGCACGGGTTGCTTCTATGCGAATGTAGCCGGGATCGATAAACCTGGATATTTGTCCTATAGTATAGAATCGCTTGAATACCCGATACAAACCATTAGTGGTCTCCCCAATTCCTTGAGGCTGACCGCTATGACAAAGCCTGATCAGGTCCGAACCGTCAGCACCATTATTAGCTACAGGCCACCACCACAGATATGCATTGAAACCCGGATCACTTGTCAATGTATTTGATATAAACCTTGTCCAATATAGGCCATCATCAATTGTTTGATTACTGTATATCTGGGTTGGCTGGGCTGCATCCGATCTTCCACTTTGAGTCATATACTCGGTTTGCCAAATCCTATCATAGTACCGCACATAAGCTGGATATTGTCCAGTTCCGGCAGTAGCAGGACCATTATTGAAAACATTGGCACTGCCATATAAATGAGTTGAGAATACATCTATATAATCATGTCTGCCGGTATCTGGGTTTATATTGTTCATTGTACTTACATAATAACTTAAAGCACTTAGATTGGTAGTCTCCGGGGCCACCAGCTTGGGAGCGCTCATTCCAACCTCGGCAAACCTGCCTTGTTCTTCTGCTCTTTTAATTGCAGGCCCTAAATATGATTCGATAAATTCCTTAAAGGCGTCCCCGCGCAGCACAATGCCAGAGTATCCATGCTGGGCTTCCGACTCATTTACGGGGCATATATGCGTTATTTCGATGTCAAACTCGCGTTTATATCCTATTACATACTCAACAAGATAATCAGCATATGCCTGGTAATATTTCTTTCTTCCGTTTTCATCCACATCATCTTTAAGCTCCGGTGGTTGACCATGTGCATTCTGCCCCATAACGCTCATACTTTTCTTCATCCAATAGGGAGGAGACCAAGCAGTAGCATAGAATGTTTTTACTCCTCGCTTTTGTGCTTCCTTCATATAATAGATCTGGGCACGATCAAAATTCGGTTTTATTTCCTCCCAATTATCCATATCCCATACAAAGCCGGAATCTTCATGCGGCCAAATTGTGTCGCTGGGTCCGTCGTACCAACGATTTCCCCATTCCGCCCCAGTAGCAGGTTCGATAATGCCTCCGTCCCCGATTATTACTCGTACAATATCGAGACCGATACCCTTTTCTTCATCAAATATCATGTCCAAGAGCTCCTCTGCCACTTCGGGCATAGTTTGACTGAATTTCAGGAGAGGTACAGCTTTATTAAAAGCACACGAACCACCAATACCGTCCATTACCTGTTTCTCATTGTTCCACTCAACAGTGACAACCGGATTGTCTGCTCTAGTAACCGTAGGCATTAACCATATTAAGGCCAATATCACTGTATAGAGTAATACAAGGTACCGATAGACTTTTGTTTTCACTTGCAACACCCCTTTATTTATTGTATTTTTTTATATTAATTTAATAATGACTTCTTGGATAAAAAGCTCTCACACTAGACGCATCCTCGTAATTGGTAAATATTTCCATCTAAATATAAGATATTTAGCACTAGCCACCCATATATTCGATACAGGTGGTATTGTTTTTTTCATTATTTCCTTTCCAAATTAACATGTTTGATTACATAATTGATGATTCCGGCACTTATTTCCGCTTGATAACTGTTCCCTTAAACTTTGTCCTAATTGTGCCAAATCTGTTACCGACGTGTTTACAAATATGTCTCAATCTTGAAATCATTTAACCCGGCCTGTGTTTTAACCAAAGCAAACAAGCCCTGATCCATATTTACTGAAGTGAGAATAATATATGCATAGTATTCTTCCGGTATTGCTAAGTGGTGAACAGATGCTGAAATTATTGCTTTTTTATCATGGTAATCTGTCAATAGGAACACTATTAACACACAAATGGACACTCTTACATATTCCTTATCTTATTCGGCCTGCACATCACCTCCCTTTGAAAAATCATTTTTTATAACAAAATAATCTATTCCGTCTTTGCGCTTATTTTTATTGTCCATCCACTAATGTTTTCCACATAATTTTGATCAGCATCCACTGTATTAACCCTGTTTATTGTAAATGCAGAACTATCAATATCACTCTTAGCGGTAAATTCCATCGAACATACCTCTACATTTCTCCCAGAAAATCCAGGTACATCACCAATCATCGTCGCACCAACGAGCATATAGTCTTCTTTATCTTTCTCAAAGATCATGCTTATAGCATCTATTGATGATTTTAAATCACCTTTATACGCAACCTTATCCTTGTCATAATAAAGATTAAACTGGTAACCATATAAATTTTTGACTTCCTGTGCATGAACGCTCACAATAAAATTCTGCCCGGCTTCCAAAGTTACCGGTACCTCTGCCTTGTTCATATAATAGATAACAATAACTGCAGCAACAATAGCAAGTATAGCTACAGTAATAGCAATAATTGTCACTCGCTTTTTGTTTGCAAAAAGACTCTTTATCGCAACCATCTTTTGTCCACACCTCTTTTACCCTTATTTAACCATAATCATATAGAATGGTTCTGCTAGATAATACAACAACCATTATGATTGCTTAATTTATAGCAAAGCCTATATAAAGTTTATATATTGTCCACATATATTTCGCCTAAATAATACCATATATATTTATTATGATGAATGGTAATTTCAAATAAATTTTGTATAAATCTTACATTTGTGTAAAATTATTAATACCTCTTTTGTGCGGAAATAAAAAGTGATGCTGGTGGTGTGGCAAAATATGAACAGATCAGATAACAAAGTCCTGCAGCCAGGCTGTCAAAGCATGCCCGGTATGGGATTTGGTCTTTGCCTCTGGTAACCTGGCTACAGGGTCTTATCGATTTGCCAATGAATTTAGGACAAATGTAAACAACCATCGTAATTTTCTTAAATATTTAAAGCACCAGGAACCCGATTTTCTGAACGCTGAATATGAACTATATGTATGTCACCATAATTAATTACCGGTTTTTCTAATAATGTCAGAAGGGGAATAACCTTTTACCCTCTTGAATAATTTGCTAAAGTAGAATACATCAGAAAAACCACATGCCGAGGCGACTTCACTTACATTTCGTATTCCACTTTTGAGCATGTTTTCGGCTTTATTAATTCTGATTAAATTTAAGTATTGCTTATAGCTTTGGCCGGTTTCGTTCTTGAACAGCCTGCCGAAATATAACGGACTGAGTTTTACCATTTTGGCCATATCGTTAACTGTTAATGGCTCCATAAAATGATCAATTGTATATTGTAACACCCGCTTAATCCTTTTATCATAGTCGCTTTTATAATTTGGATGCCAAATAAGCTTGTAGAACCGTTGCAAAATTATCATAAAAATTGCTCTTGCTTTGGTGTTATACCCGGGCTCACGAACAAGCCATGCAGTGTTTAGTTCCTGGTAATAAGCAATTATATCCGGATGAACCCCAACATGGGATACAACGGGAAGAGGCAGTATTATCTCATTGCCGGTCAGGTCAAGTATATGTCCGTTAAAGATGTAGCATTCCATCAGGTTGTGCGGATTTGCAAACGCCGATTCCCTGCTATTTTTCTTTACGTATACCAAATCTCCTGCTCTCACCGTATAATGCTTTCCGTTTACTATATATACTGCCTCGCCGGAAATGATATATGTTATTTCTGTAAACGGTGTTATCCGTGGCTCTATAACCCATTCGGGTGTGCATATCCTGTGATTAAAGTAATGAATGGTCACGGAAATGTTGTTAAACACATTTTCATTCATTGGTATCACTCCATTGGTCATAATATGGATATCATAGTTTTGATAGTTAGGGTAATTTGATGCAGAAGTACACGGCAATAGCACTATTCCATACCCTTCCAGGAACCTTCGTCACATCATTTTTAAGCGATAGCTTTGAATCCCACGCCTTGTCTTTTGAACGGCGGCCCTCACCGCCAATCCATCGTTCATGCTGGATACTTTATTTAAAAGGCCACGGACAATATTTGCCCGTGGCCTTTATTTTTGCTCCTACTGTTGATTGGTGTTACGACAGTGCATATAGGCTTGCCCTATTGACCGCGCAGCTCATCCCATAGGGCTGCTCTTTGATCCATTACTTCCTGGCCACCCGCTGCCAGATACTCCTCAATCAGCGAATCCCATACATTATCGAATTCCTCGGGCTTTGCTGTTATCGATTGTGCATAAATTTCAAGTTCCTTATCGTCTAATACCTTGGAATACTTGGCCTCAGCATCAGTGGGGATTAAACCAGCACCGGGATTGACATAACCGTCTCTCAATGCCAAATTATAGGCAGCTTCATACAGGTGTTCATTTTCCGGATACGAGAATGCGTTAGCCCCTATGATCTTTTGCGTATCTTCCAGATATATACCGTTTACAATGAGGGTATAGTCAATATTTTGCAGCGACGGCATCATTTTTTCGCCCTCAACCATCAACAGTTTGGGCAGATCATCAACGATTTCATGATGCACGCCTTCTTCTCCAAATTGCAAGAAGAATATCACATTGGGATCAGCCATCCAATTGAGATACTTAATAACTGCATCTACCTTATCCTGGCTTGTCTTGGGAACTATAATTCTGATACCCGTCGGATCATGTATCTCCTTTTGATGTTTGCCGTTGTATTTGTTGGTAAAGGGATCGCAGGGTATGAATTCAGCATCGGGGATGTTTTGTTTCAGGTTAATATTGTGCCCGGGTACATTTCTCAATGCCAAATCATAGTTGCCGCCATAAGCTCCGACCTGGCCTCTGACTATAGCCTCATCCAGCATTTTACCGTCCTTATCCAGCGGGAACTCGGGGCTGATTAAGCCTTCGTTATACAGCTTGTTAAGGAATCTGGCCCCTTCCTTCCAACCGGGCAAGAACAAACGGTATTTCACATAATAGTCCTTATCGGACATCTCCTCCAGGAAGGTCTCGAAGAAGCCATATGCAACATAGTCTACATCATGAGTCATGCCATATGCAATCACTTTATCCACATTGCCAGGATTCTTTTCCTTAAACGCTTTCAAAGTTTCATAGAATTCGTCGGTAGTTTCTGGTACCGGCAAATCCAGGGCTTCCAGCCAGTCTTTTCTGATGAATGTACCAGTCCTTGCCTGAATAACCCTTTTGGCAGGAATTGCATACTGTCTTCCATCATACACTCCGTAAGCCAACAAATCTTCCCCAAGATACTTTTTAAGCTCGGCTCCGTATTTATCAATAGCATCTGTAAGATCGGCCAATCCGCCTTCTTTGTAATACTTATATACGGTAGCTACATCATATGTGAGGCAGATGTCCGGTGCATCGCCAGTGGCCATCCAAACATTCAAGGTCTCAACTTCCTGGGACCTGGGGCATGGTACGAATGTAAGCTTGATATTGTTAGGATCTCCGAAATTCTCCTGTATCCATTTTGTCCAGTAATTGTTGTCCACAGGCGTTTGACCCGGAGTACCTCTGTCGAATACTTCCACCCTTAACTCAATAGGCTCGGTCACTTCCTCGGCCGGTTGTTCTTCCTCTTCCTCTTCCTCCTCTTCCGGTTCTTCTGCAGGAGCAGGTCCAGGCTCCGTTACGTCGCTGCTCTTATCTTTCGAGGTACAACCTGAAAATAAAGTGGCCACCAGCATGAAACAAAGCAGCAGGCTTAAAATCACCAATAACCTTTTTTTCATAATGCATCAAACCCCCTCCATATTTTTATTTTTTTATTTTATAGAAAGTTAATAAACTTATTCTTTTATGGCACCGATCATAATACCTGATATGAAATATTTCTGCAGCCAAGGATATACGAGGAGTATGGGAACCGTGGCGAACATTACAGAAGCCGCTTTTAAACTCTCGGGTAAGAGGTTTGATGATAATCCTCCCTCGATGGTCGATATTTCAAGTTGCATATTGTTATAGACGATCTGATACAGCTTTAACTGAATCGGATAAAGTCTGGAATCAGTTATATACAGCAGGGAATCCATAAAATAATTCCATCGCCCTACTGCATAAAACAAGCTCAGAGTGGCCAGAACCGGCGTGGACAAAGGCAATACTATTCTGACCAGTATTGTAAGATAAGAAGCGCCATCAATTAAAGCCGATTCCTCAAGGCTCTCCGGCATATTGGTGAAAAAAGTTTTGAGAACTATCATGTTGAATGCGCTGATTAAACCGGGCAAAACCAGTGCCCAGAAATTGTTGAGCAAGTTTAAACTCTTTATCAATATATAATCGGGTATCATTCCACCGCTAAAGTACATTGTTATTACTATGAGCAGAAGAAAGAAATTCCTTCCTTTTAATTCCTTTTTTGAAAGAGGGTACGCCGCCAGTATCGTCATAATCATACATGAAATTGTATGCACTATTGTTAGCACTATAGTAAACAAGAGGGATCTTACCATACTTCGGTCCATAAATACCACTTTGTATGAATCAAGGTTAAGTTGCACCGGCCATATATAAACTTTCTTCGAAAGTATCGCATTATTCGAACTTAACGAAATTGCTGCTACGTGAAGCATAGGCACAATGCACGCCAATACTGCAATAAAAACAATAAAATACAATATTGCGTCAAAAATTTTACTTTTTACACCGGTATTCATTGAGGTTAACCTCCTGCCATACAGTCTGTTCCCATAAACGCAGCACCATTCTTTCCTAATGTCAGCCTGCTGCTGTTATCTTACCATATACCCTGTTCGCCGAATTTACTGGCAACATAATTGGCAATCAGAAGAAACACCATACCCACCACTGACTGGAAAAAGCCCACTGCGGTAGCAGCCGAAAATCTTCCCGAACGCAAACCCACTCTGTATACAAATGTGCTTATGACATCGGAAATCTCATTTACCAGATGATTACCCATGGCATATGGCCGATCAAAGCCGATTTGGGCGATTCTTCCAACATAGAGGATCAAAAGTATGATAATTGTCGGTTTAATGCAGGGCAGCGTAATATGCCAAATTTTTCTCAATCTACCAGCTCCATCTACTGTTGCTGCCTCATATAATTCTGGATTTATTCCTGATATTGCTGCTAGGTAAATAATTGCATTCCAACCGGCGCTTTGCCATACACCAAACATTACATAGGTTACTAGCCATGAACTTTTCACGGTCAAAAAATTGATTGGCTCGAATCCCATCCTTTCAAGAAGTATATTGACCAGGCCGGATTGTGTCGAAAAAAGCTGTATCGCCAGGCTTCCTATGACAATCCACGACAAAAAGTGGGGAAGATATAAAATGGTCTGGGATATTCTTCTGTAGGTTTTACTTTTTAACTCGCTCAGAATTATTGCAAGTATTATTGGAGCGGGAAAACCGGCAAGCAAATCCAATGAATTCAAGATAAATGTATTTCTCACAGCCCTGTAGAATTCTTTCATACCGAATATCTCTTTAAATGTGGCAAAATTGTTCCACGGGCTGCGCCATATGCCATCGAACATATTGTAATCCTTAAAGGCGATGGATACACCATACATGGGTACATACTTAAATATTATAAAATAAGCAATGGGAAGTATCAGGAAAATATAGAGCATATAGTGTTGCCGCATATATGCCATGAATTTGCGCATTTTATCAGCCCTTACATCGTTCATGGAACGGGATGTTATGCCAACGGACGTATCGCGCATCAGCCATATTCTCCTTTCAACAAATTAAATATATAATATTCAATAAATGCTCTGCACCATTTTGTGCCGAGACTGCTGTTTTATGGATTTGATATCAAATCTGTTTCCGAATATAAGTTTATATGGCTGTTTCTTAACCTTCAACATTTAAATTTGCTTTTATACGTATATTTTTGATTATTAAAAACCCAATATTCCCAATTTAACAGGAAAATTAATTATGCTTCTGCGCGTTCTTCGATCAATACACTTTTAAACTTGTTTCTGTATTCACCGGGCGTTACACCTTCCAGCTTTTTAAATATTCTGGAAAAAGTATGATCGCTGTTGTATCCCAACGATATAGCGAGTTCTTTTATACTGATATCATTATGAAGCAGTAAATCCTTGGCTTCATTTATTCTCATATCATTCAAAAAATCAACTATACTTTTACCGGTTTTTTCCTTGAATATTTTTCTTACATAAGAATAACTAAGGCCAACATGATCGGCTACATCTTGTATGCCTATATCCTGATTATAGTTCTTCTGCAAATAGTCCATGATTCTGTAAACATTCTCATCATCTTCACTGCTGATCCGGTTCAGGTATTTAATCATGGTTTCGTAAACATACATCAGCAATTGTTCTATTTCATCGAGTGTCTCTTTTTTTGATAGCTCGTTGTATATATTGAAATTGCTTCCGAAAATATGGCTCATATCTATATCATTATCTATGAGGTACTTAACAACTGTATTTCCCACAAGCTGATTGAAAATCTGAATAACGTTATCGCTGGATAATCCGTCCTTATTCTTTATTTCATTTATCAATTGCTTTACGGTTTTCACAATGGCGCTAATATTTCTTGTCTCTATCTGATTTAACATATACTTTTCCAGAATAGTGGGATAATAATAGCCGTGTCTGTATTCATTGTTATTCCACACATTTATACTGCCATGCCCCTTTATCAATTTCATTTTCAAGGCCTGCATGGCTTCTGCATATGACAGATGTATATTGCCCCAGTCTTGATAGCAATTCCCCATGCCTACAGAGATGGTATAGTCAAAAACCTTTGCAATTTCATGCTGAATTTTCCCGAAACACTCCTCCAACCCGTGATGCAATTCATCAGTCTGGTTTGCATCCACATTAACTAAAAATGCTATTTCTCCATTATCCATATTTACACCTATGCATTTATATCGGGAGTTAATAACTTGCTCGGCTATGTTTAAAATCAGCATCTTCAGGTAGTATTGGTGTTCAACCTCATATTTTTTCGAAAATTCATCATATTTATCAATAGTTGCCACTACACAGCCAAAATGTTGATGGGAAAAATTCAATTCTTCAATATCGGCTTCCACCATTTGGTGTATGGGTTTGCCCTTTAGTAATCCATTCAAATGATTTTGTATAATATGCCTTTTGTTCTTTTCCAGCTGGTGGGAAAGCGATTCGAATGCTTTTCTGAGGATCATTATCTCGTCCCCGTCTTCAAGAACATTTATTCCTTTATTCATCTTGATATCCTGAATTAGCTTTTTCACGGGACTGCACAGTTTATTCAGTATCAAAGAAAATATTATTATACTCAATATTGATATAGCAATAGAAAGATATATAGTATTTATTCGAATGGTATTGGCATTGCTTATCAATGTCTCCAGAGAAAAGACTCCTACATATATCCAGTCATTATTCTGCGATTTATAATTTTGCGGTTTATAAAATGACACAAGATAGTTTTGGTTATTTATTTTTGTAATAATATATCCTTCGCTTTTTTTGCTGCTTACTATATCGTTTACATAATCAATGTGGGAAATATTTTTACATAAATACTGTTTGTCTATATGGGATATAACATTCCCTTGGCTGTTGATAATAAATATATACCCCTCCCTGGATACATTATTGGTGTTGATTAACTTGGAAAGCACATCTTCCTTTATGTTAACAACCAGAGCTCCCCGCAATGTGGTGGTGTATGGAGTAAGAGGATAGATGTATGTTATTATACAGCTGGGAGCCAAATAATCAGCATATTCACCATTGTTGTAAGGTAACCTGGTATCTATCCACCCCAACGCCTCTCCCTTGCTTTTATAGTCGTTATAATTTTTCAACCATCCCACGTCTCTTAAATCAGTATTGGAAACAAATCCCTGGTTGGAAGTAAGAGAATAGCCTAAATCTTCAAGATATAGGTATATGGATTCGTATCTGTTATTGGTATTGACAGCCTGTAATATGACATTCTGCGCATCGGAAAGCCTTAACAGGCTGCTTATATCTGGAGCCCATTTTCCGTCATTATTTTGATTGTTTATCTCTCCGAGAGCATTTATAGCATTGTTTACAGATAACCCGATAATATCCTTGTGTATTTTATTTTTAAATTCCATTACAGTATTTTCGGCCACCTTTAACTTTCCTATACAATTTTTCCCAATCTCGTTTTTTGAGCTGTTTATCACCGCATTGCTGTAAACTATAATGTAAACTATTGTTATTGTAACAAGCAAAACTGAAAATGAAATAAACAATTTAAATGTAAATGAATAGTTTCTCATTTATACACTTTCACCTCCAGTTAAGTTCAAAATAGTGTGTAAATTGCCTCGGTTGTTAAACAGCAGCCAGCCAGACACTCAATAACAATAAGCGTTTATACCGTGAAAGCTCTTGATATATCCGAATATAACACCATTGACCCAGGTAAAGATAAAAATGTCTAATGAGTCCTATGTTAATACGTTATTATTTATTTTTGTGGTTGTTCCTTTGACAACGATAGACTTGAGAGTTTTTCCGTCCATTGCTGATTATGCAGTATCTAAATGGATTGATAAATTGTCCATAATTTGGATATGTTGCATGTATTTCAACTTATGCTCGATAAACTGCTTTCCGGTTTATATATTTTACCATCCACATCAAAACATTTTCAAGCTTTGTCAATAACAGTATTGCGGAAAGATAATGCGATTTATATACATATATTGGAAAATACCTCGTATAAACAGCGTAATACAACGTTTTACGCTCAAAAAATAAAAAATTGATAGGCCATTTTATCAGTTTATCAAGTTGACAACCATCCTTACCCGGGCATTGCTATATCCCACGCCTCTTTGGAGTTCCAATAAAAACCGTTCAAATGCTTCTACGTCATAGTAGTATATCGATAACAGCAAACATTTACACACATATTATCCCTGAAAAAAGACAGATGCGGTAGAAAGGGTTAATGACCTGTTTATGTAAATTTATAAGTTTACAGACTTTTACTGTGGGAAATATGTAGGACAAGATATAACACGGGAAAAAATAAAACCCCGCAAACGTTGATATTGCAGGGTTTCTGGTGCGCCTGGCAGGAATCGAACCTGCGACCTTTCGAGTCGGAGTCGAACACTCTATCCTCTGAGCTACAGGCGCTCGTTTCGCTCTTATTATACCACACCGTCATATATTAAATCAATATTTTGCAGTTGT
>LFRM01089700.1_pt1 | contig 21466 bp, 20 predicted proteins | sample 618341 | NCBI WGS metagenome assembly LFRM01 (sample SAMN03654438, study PRJNA283298) | anaerobic digester metagenome | isolation source: pool of bioreactors CSTR01a, CSTR02a, and CSTR03a thermophilic anaerobic... | place: Denmark: Kgs. Lyngby | collected 2014-05-21 | reverse complement strand
GCAACATCTAAAGCGTTTATCGCAATTCGTGAAGATGGCGAAGTGGTAGACTGGGGTAACTTAAGTTACCGTAGAGGGCAGGAAATTCCTGAATTTGAAGCGAAACCTGTTGCTTTATCAGGTGGACTTTACCATGTAACTGCATTACTGGAAGACGGTAGTATTTCAGGTTGGGGTGAAAACTTACTAAGACAGTTGAATTATCCTTCATCACTGAATAATGCAACATCTATAAACTCAGGATATTACCAAAACTACTATCAAACAGAAGACGGCACTCTAAACTCCTTTGGACTTAAGGGATATCGTTTAGGAACCGATGAGTTTGGTAGAGATGTCTTGACGCGGATTATCAACGGTGGTCGTTTATCATTGACAATCGGTATCTTGGCTGTTATTATTTCAACATTTATCGGAATGACCCTTGGTGGTATTTCCGGTTACTTTGGTGGAAAAGTTGATATGTTGATTCAGAGATTCTCTGAGATCGTAGCTTCCTTCCCATTCTTACCGACGGTAATTCTTCTAAACTCCATTTGGGGTAATAAGTTTACATCAACTCAGAGAGTTTATCTGATAATGGTGTTGCTCGGATTACTTGGATGGGTTGGTTTGATGAGACTGGTTCGTGCGCAAGTTCTTTCACTTCGTGAGCAGGAATTTGTTACAGCGGCTAGAGCATTAGGTATTAAAGAAATGGGGATTGTATTCCAACATATTATTCCTAATGTTATTTCAGTTATCATAGTATCTGCGACATTGAACTTCGCTGGATATTTACTATACGAAGCAACCTTGTCCTTCCTAGGCTTTGGTGTTCAACCGCCGCAGCCGACCTGGGGTAACATGCTCTTCGGTGCCAATAACTCCACGGTCATTCAGAATTTCTGGTGGAGATGGGTGTTCCCTGCATTGATCCTTTCCATCTGTATCATTTGCATTAACCTTATCGGTACTGGCCTCGACGACGCCATTGACCCGAAATCCCAGGATAGATAGAAAGGAGATAATAGGATATGCCATTATTAGATATAAAACATCTGCATACATTTTTTACGACAAAACGAGGAACTGTAAAAGCGGTTAATGATGTTACTTACTCCGTAGAACCAGGTAAAACACTTGGTATCGTTGGAGAGTCAGGTTCCGGTAAATCTGTATCTGTTATGAGCGTTATTCGTCTTTTGGACGGAAATGGCTATATTGATTCAGGTGAGGTTACCTTTGAAGGAAAAGATATGATCAACCTTCCTTTGAAAGAAATTGAAGAAATCCGTGGAAATGATATTTCAGTCATTTTCCAGGAACCGATGACATCATTAAACCCTGTATTTACAGTGGAAAGACAGATTTCAGAGCCTTTGATTGTTCACCAGAATATGAGCAAGAAAGAAGCAGCTAAGAAAACTGTTGAAATGTTAAATCAGGTTCGTATTCCGAATCCTGCTAAAGTTACCAAGCAATATCCTCATCAGCTATCAGGTGGTATGAGACAGCGTGTAATGATTGCTATGGCTCTTGCTTGTGAGCCTAAGCTACTTATCGCTGATGAGCCAACTACAGCTCTTGACGTTACGATTCAGGCTCAGATCTTGAAGCTGATGAATGACTTGAAGGAAAAGAAAGGTACATCCATTCTCTTTGTAACCCATGATTTAGCGGTTATTAATGAAATGGCAGATGACGTTGTTGTTATGTACTGCGGCCAGGTCGTGGAAAAAGCGCCTGTACGTATGATTTTCGATGATTCAATTACTAAATACAGACACCCCTATACAGAAGGTTTACTGTTCTCCATTCCACGGTTGGACACACCAGTTGATTCAAGGCTTGAGCCAATCCCTGGATCTGTTCCACATCCGCTGAACTTACCTAAGGGCTGTAAATTCGCTCCCCGCTGTAAGTTTGCCACGGAGAAGTGTCATAATGAAGAACCAGAACTTCTCACATTAGAAAATGAGCATGAAGTTAGATGCTTCTATCCGGAAAAGGGGGTACGTTCAGGTGGACAAAATGTCAAATAATAAAAAAGGAAAATTAAATAACACTATTTCACAGGCTAAGCCTGTTGATGCACCAGTTGATGCAAAAACTAAAGAAAAGAAAGTTCTTTTCCGTTTGATTGACTTCACAAAGCATTTCCCTTTAAAGAAAACATCTGTTTTCCAAAAGGAAGGTCTTAGTGTACAAGCCAACGATGGTATAGACCTTGAAATCTATGAAGGAGAAACTCTTGGATTAGTTGGGGAGTCTGGTTGTGGAAAGTCTACACTTGGAAGAACACTACTTCAGTTGTATCCTCTAACTAGAGGTCAGATTCTCTACTATGGTGATGAAGATTACCCAGAAGGGATTGATATTTCAAAACTCAATGCAGAGCAAATGAGAAAGTATCGGAAAGATCTGCAAATTATATTTCAGGACCCTTACTCCTCCTTGAACCCAAGAATGACAGTTGGTCAGATTATTTCTGAAGGCCTTCGAGCCAACAAAATGATCAAGAAAAATGACGCAAAGAGTCAGGAATACATCTTGGATATCATGGATAAATGTGGACTGGCACCTTACTTCCTACACCGTTACCCACATCAATTCTCCGGTGGACAACGTCAGCGTATTGGAATTGCTCGAGCCGTTGCACTAAATCCTAAGTTTATCGTTGCTGATGAACCGGTTTCTGCACTTGACGTTTCGATTCAGTCTCAGGTTATTAACCTCATGCTGACTCTAAAGGAAGAGCAGAACCTGACCTATCTCTTTATTTCACATGACCTGTCTGTTATTAAATACATTTCCGACCGCGTTGGAGTTATGTATCTTGGTAACTTAGTGGAATTGTCTGAAACAAAGGAACTTTTTGAAAACCGCCTCCATCCTTATACAGAAGCCCTTCTCTCGGCGATTCCGACAACGGATTTAAGAGAAAAGGTTGAAATTAAGGTCTTGGAAGGGGATATTCCTTCTCCGATTAATCCACCATCAGGTTGTAAATTCCATACCAGATGTCCATTTGCCCAGGAACGTTGCACCACAGAAATTCCAATATTGCGTGAAGCACGTCCTGGTCATATGGTTGCTTGCCACTTCCCATTGTTTAGCAAGGAAGATCGCGGAAAAACCATTGAAATGGGCCTGAAGGAATCAGTCGAAGAATAAACTTCTTCTTGGAGAAACATGTTTAAGAAAAAAATTGACAGAGCTTTTGATGCCGTTCGAGATCAAGATGAACCTTTTGATGAAGAGCAGTACCGAAATAACATACAAATGGAAATGGAACAAGGTGATTTACTAGCCTTAATCCTAGGAGCTTATCGCTTCTTTCTTCCTCTGTTTATCGGGATTATTCTCATCATTGTACTTTTGATAACAGTCGGATCATAAAAGTAGACAGCAGACGATTTCGTCTGCTGTCTTTTAATGCAAGTATCCAGTATTCATAGTATAATATAGTTATGAAGAGGAGGTGACATAAATGGAATGTTTATTTTGTAGCATTGCTGCTGGAGAAATCCCATCGGAAATATTTCATGAGGATGAGTTCTGCGTGGCTTTTAATGATATTAACCCCCAAGGACCTGTCCACTTTCTAGTCATTCCCAAAAAACATATTTCATCCATCGCTGATATTACAGAGGTTGATCAAGAGATTTTAGGTCATATGTTAAAAGTCATTGCGATTTTAGCCAATGATAAAGGGTTGAATGAAAATGGATATCGTGTCGTATCCAATGTGGGAAAAGATGGGCAACAAACGGTACCACATTTACATTTTCATGTAATTGGTGGACGTAGTATGACTTGGCCGCCAGGTTAAGTATTGACGAATGAATAGGAATAAGGTATAATTATTGATGTGTTAATTTGCCCCGCAGGGCTTAAATTTTAAAGATTTTTTGCTAGCGGAGGGAGGGATAAATATTGTCAGAAATTAAGGTTGGAGAGAACGAGACGTTAGAGTCAGCTCTTAGAAGATTTAAAAAGAAATGTGCCAGAGCCGGAGTTCTTAGTGAGGCCAGGAAAAGGGAGCACTATGAAAAACCGAGCGTAAAGAAGAAGAAGAAGTCAGAAGCTGCCAGAAAAAGAAAGTTCAAGTAACTTTGAGGTAGTGAGATGACGATAAAAGAAAGACTCCAACAGGACTGGATTCAGGCCATGAAGGAGAGAAACAAAGATCTGAGTAGTATTTTGAACATGGCTAAAGCTGCTATTTTGCATATGGAAAAGACCGATAACCGCAAGGTGGACGATTCCCAAGCCCTTGAAATATTAGCCAGAGAAATCAAGCAGCGGCGCGAAGCTCTAAGTGAATTCCAACGGGGTAACCGTGAGGATTTAGTTAAACAAACAAACTATGAAATTGAAATCTTGCTTGGCTATATGCCAGAACAACTTTCAGAAGAAGAGATTGTTGAGTTAATTGTAGAGCAAGCAACGCTTTTGGGCGCAAATAACATAAAAGACATGGGTAAACTCATGAAGGCCATTCGGCCTTTAACCGTTGGCAAAGCTGACGGCAAACAAGTGAGTGAACTTGTCAAAAAGTATTTAAGTAAAACAAAGTAGGCTTATCCCGAACAAGGGTAAGCCTTTTTTGACTTTTTACTATTATTTAACACAAGAAGATTTAATCATGGATTAAATTATAGTAAAAACTAATGGTTTAAACGGGTCACTTAATGAAGTTAGAGCTTTAAGAATAAACTCATTAGAAATCTTAGGTTGAACACCTAAAGAAGCAGCAAGGTGCAGACTCTTATGGGTGTGGTTCCTTCTTCTTTCGTGTATTATATAGATAACCCAATGAAGTGGCAGAAATTAATAAAAGGTTAATAGGGAGGCTTTGCATGCTCAATTTAGAAAATAGCCAGACTGCAATAAATTTGGAAGAAACCACTTTAATAAAACTAAATGAGGCTTTAGAAGTTGTTATGCATGGTGAAGGTGTGATGTTTGAGCCGGAGGTAAGTCTTTACTTAGTTGATGATGACGAAATAAAAGGCATTAACAAATTTTATCGTGGCTTGGATTCTGTGACCGATGTGTTATCTTTTCCGTCATTGGAGTTTGAATCAGGAAAAGTTTTTTCGGAATGTTATTATAAAAATAATTTATTACCTCATATGTTTAATGATGAGCGATTGCTTTTGGGAGATGTTATGATTTCAGGACAACGTGCAGATCAACAAGCTTTTGATTTTGGGCACAGTCTTGAACGAGAAATGGTATTTTTGTTTGTTCATTCGTTGTTACATCTTTTAGGTTATGATCATATGGAAGATAGTGACCGGCGTCGAATGACTGCCCGGGAACGTCATTATATGGATTGTTTAGGAGTTGATCGATCGTGAAGCGTGGTGTTACAGACAGTTTTAATGATGCTATTAATGGACTGATTTACGCGATTAGAACTCAGCGCAATATGCGCATTCACGTTCTTTCTGCAATCGCTGTATTGTTTGCTTCTTTAATATTTCAAGTGTCAAAGGTTGAGATTCTAATTCTTTTAATTGCCATAACCTTGGTTGTGGCCTCAGAACTCATCAACACAGCCTTAGAGTCCGCTGTCGATGCAACAACCAACTATTACCACCCTTTGGTTAAAGTGGCTAAAAATACAGCTGCAGCGGCCGTATTGGTTACTGCCATTAATGCCGTTATTGTTGGGATTCTTATTTTCTGGACTCCCATCACTAAATTCACCTATAGCAGCATTGTTTTAGTTAAGTCGTCCAGCCCTTACTTTGCCTTCGCTATTTTAGGCATTGTAACCTTTATGGTTTTGTACATTAAAGCGTATTTAGGTGAAGGAACGCCGCTAAGAGGGGGTATGCCATCGGGACATACAGCCATAGCCTTTGCTTTGGCTACTATGATGAGCTATATCACGGTGAATCCAATTGTGGTGACTTTATCATTTATAATGGCGCTCATTGTGGCGCAAAGCCGTATTGATACTAAGGTTCATACTCTTTGGGAGGTTGTTGCTGGAGCTCTTTTAGGTTTTGCAACGACAATCATTATCTTTCGCGCCTTTGGCTATTAAGACATCTCGCCGTATTGATTTTCGGCTGCGGTTTTAAGCTAATAAGTTATTCAGGTATAAAGAAAGCCTTCAAGTGCCTAAATGAGACTCGGAGGGAATTATTGCGATAGATTGAATTATTTTGCAAACCTATTTGGCTTAAAAAGGCTGAAAAAATATTAAATCGGCTCTGAGCCTTTTAGAATTGGTTGTAGGTATAAAAAGCACCACTATGTGGTAAGGTAGTTTGAACTTGTATCTAACAAGTTCAAAGAGAGCCTTATGCTTGAAAGTTAGTAGAAATTAGTCATTAACACAAGAATATCAAGTAACTCAGCAAGTAAATATAGAGAATATATGCATCGAATAATTAAATAAAGAGAATAGCAAGTTCTTATAGGAATATAATATAGAGCTTTGTGTAGATAGGATGAAAATTAGTTGTAAAACTTTCTGTTTAGCTAAGAACCGAAGTTTAGATCTTTGATATTATAGGTTTTAAGAGAAGTATTTTAAAACTTATTCAAAGAGAACCATATAGATTAGAGAGAACCATTTAGATTGGAGGAAAAATTTTGTTTAAATCAGGTTACGTTACGATTATTGGACGCCCCAATGTGGGCAAATCAACGCTTTTAAATAGTTTGATGAATGAGAAGGTGGCTATTGTGTCGTCAAAGCCACAGACAACTCGGACCAACTTACAGGCCATTTATAATGATGATGAGACTCAAATTATTTTTGTTGATACCCCGGGAATGCATAAGCCGCGGCATAAGCTCGGTGAATATATGGTGAATCGGGCGACGGATTCTACCAATGATGTTGATATCATCTTATTCTTGACAGATTCCGATGAGCCGGGCCCAGGGGATGAGTTTATTATTAATATGATCAAGGACCGGTCGGCTAAGAAATTCTTTGTAATCAACAAAATGGATGAGAAAAAGCCGGAAGATGTTGCTAAAATCTTGCAGGCTTATGAAAAGTTGGCCGATTTTGATGAAATGATCCCAATCAGCGCTCTACGTGGCAAGAACGTGGATATTTTAATGGATTTAATGAAAAAGTACCTTCCGGAGGGGCCGGCTTATTATCCAACGGATATGTTGGCAGATGTCCAGGAACGCTTTATTGTAGCTGAGGCCGTTCGGGAAAAGGCTTTACGCTTATTGAATGAAGAAGTTCCTCATGGGATAGCTGTTAATGTTTTATCCATGAAAGAACGAGAAGATGGCACCTTGGATATTCAAGTTGATATTATTACAGAGAAAGAATCCCACAAGCCAATTATAATTGGTAAAGGTGGGCAAACCCTCAAAAAGATTGGCATGTATGCTCGTCTAGATTTGGAACATTTCTTCCGAACGAAAGTTAATTTGAAGGCCTATGTAAAAGTTCGGAAGGATTGGCGTGATAACCCGAATTATCTTTCAGAATACGGCTACCGAAAGAAAAAATAACATGGCATTAATTAAAACACGGGGAGTTATTTTAAAAGTCAGGGACTTTAAAGAACGAGATAAGCTGCTCTATATGTTTACCTTGGAACAAGGTAAGGTAACGGCCATTGCTAAAGGCGTTCGTTCAGCCAAAGGTAGGTTTCAGGCTGCGGCTCAACCTATGATGCTTTGTGACTTTGTGCTATTTGAAGGGAAAAACATTCATTCCCTCAATGAAGTGTCAGTGGTTCATGGCTTTCCTCACATAAAAACTGATTTTGATCGAATTACTTATGGAAGTTATTTTTTAGAATTGGCAGACATTGCCATGGCGGATAAAGAAATAAATCAAAGCTATTTTCTTGATTTGGTGAAATCTCTCTATCTATTGGATCAACCGGGAATTCAGGTGGAACAATTGGCGCGAGCCTTTGAAATGAAAACCCTGGTGAGAACAGGCAATCTACCTGATCCTGCCTTAGCTGAGGGAATGACAGAATCGGCACGACACATGGTTCGTATTATGCTGAATAAGCCCATCGAAGAAGCCTTGCAGCTTTTGGTTAGCCAAGCAGATTTAAAAAGCATTGCGGAACTAACGGATGGAATACTAAAAGAGTGTTTTCAACGTCGGCCTAAAAGTCTTGCAATATTAAACGGAACTTACTAACTGCAATTAATGGGAGAAAGATAATGAACCATAGGGGATTCAATCGAAAGAGCAAGGAAGTGGATAAGGGCGTATTTGTGACCTGGGAACAGGCGGAAGACATCATGGCAGGAGATGATTCAAAGGTTGTGGTTGCACTAACAGATCCTGATGAGGGTGACCAATTTAGTTTTAGAGAACGTCTTTTCAATGCCAAAGAAAATTTTTTTATTCCCAAAGTAGAGCTTCGACACAAACGCCGTTCTCTCTTAAAAGTACCAGCACCTTTAGCATTAGGAGCTGTTTTGATATCGCTAAAAAAACCTAAATTGCTCCTTTTAGCGATGACAGGTATTTTACTATCTGGTGCTGATGTAACGTTGGAATGTCGTAACCGCGATTTTAGTCTTCATGATGCAGTGTTTACCAAGTCACGTAAAGCTGCCAAGAACATTCACCAAATGAGAGATCGAATGGATGATCGTTTTCATGACATCGGGGATCAGTCTTTTCATAGAGATTCGAAATCTAAAGGCGATCGCTATTTTACAATTAAATTGTAGTAGCAAAATAAAAAATGGTTTAAAGGTTGGCCCAGAACAAGACAAGAGGTATGGTTCTGGACCGGCCTTTTTGGGCTCATTGCATGGGCAGTGAATCGAGAGTGTTTAATGGCTCCCGTTTAAGAATAATTTTCACAAGATTATATTGATTTTAAACTTAGGTTTAGCTTAGACGAAACCACAAAATCTGAAGTTGTCAAAGGAAACAAAGGAAACAAAGGAAACAAAGGAAGTTTCCTCGGGTAGACAGGTCTAATCAAGGATAATGGGATTTCATCCGTTAATAAATATTAAACAAGCTAAATTACAGCCAAAATCATGGTATAATTTAATGTAATTGTGGGTCTTAGGGTCCGCTTGAAACTACTATAAGCTCTAAATTTGAAAAAGATAAGAGAGGTAAGATGATGGATAAACAGAAATTTGTATACCTTTTTACCGAAGGTAACGCTAAAATGAAAAACCTACTCGGTGGAAAAGGGGCCAACCTAGCAGAGATGACTGGGCTTGGTATTCCAATCCCGCAGGGGTTCACAGTCACCACAGAAGCTTGCTTGAAATATTATGATGAGGGTAAAGTGTTATCTGATGGGATAAAAGAAGAAATCAAGACAGCAATGGAAAACTTGGAACAAGTGACAGGGAAAAAATTTGGTGGCAGTGAAAACCCACTATTAGTTTCTGTTCGTTCCGGCGCAAGAGCCTCCATGCCAGGGATGATGGATACCATCTTAAACCTAGGACTGAATGATGAAACCGTTGAGGTATTGGCCAAAGAAACTGAAAATGATCGGTTTGCATTTGACTCCTACCGTCGTTTTATTATGATGTTCTCTGATGTAGTGCTTGAATTAGAAAAACAAAAATTTGAAGACATCATGGATGAGATGAAGGAAGCGAAAGGAATCGAGCTTGATACCGATCTGACAGCTGAAGATTTGCGAGAGTTGGTTAGACAATTTAAAGCCTTCTTCTTAAAAGAAAAAGGCCATGAGTTCCCACAGGATCCAGTTGATCAGCTAATGGAGTCAGTTACTGCCGTATTCCGTTCATGGGATAACCCACGGGCTAACGTCTATAGACGCTTGAACAATATCCCTTATTCATGGGGAACAGCTGTTAATGTACAAGCCATGGTATTTGGAAACAAAGGCGAAACATCTGGAACGGGTGTTGCTTTCTCAAGAAACCCCTCCACCGGTGAACACAAGATTTTTGCAGAGTATCTGATGAATGCTCAGGGTGAGGACGTGGTAGCTGGAATACGGACACCAAATCCAATCGAAGAGTTGGAAGACCGGATGCCTGAAGTGTATAAAGAATTTGTGGAAATTGTTGAAAAACTAGAAAAACATTATCACAATATGCAAGATATGGAATTCACTATTGAAGATGGGAAACTGTACTTCCTTCAAACTAGAAATGGTAAGAGAACAGCTCAGGCTGCACTGAAAATTGCAGTTGACATGGTTGATGAAGGTCATAACACGAAAGAAGAAGCGTTATTAATGGTAGAGCCAGATCAACTGGATACTCTGCTTCATCCTGCCTTCGATCAAGAAGCAATGAGCGAGGTTGAACCAGTTGCAAAGGGACTGCCAGCTTCACCAGGAGCTGCCACCGGTAAGATTGCATTTACTGCAGCGGAGGCAAAAGAGCGTCATGAGAAAGGCGAGAAAGTCATCTTAGTTCGCTTGGAAACCTCACCTGAAGATATTGAAGGTATGATTGCCGCTGAAGGAATACTCACCGTACGGGGTGGAATGACATCCCATGCCGCTGTTGTTGCTAGAGGCATGGGCAAGTGTTGTGTAGCTGGCTGTGGTTCTTTAGTGGTTAATGAAAAAGAACGCACTGTTAAAGCAAATGGGAAGATTTACACTGAAAATGACTTCTTCTCTTTGGATGGAACAGCTGGAAATGTTTATGGTGAAGAAATTCCAACCGTGGACCCTGAAATTTCCGGTGACTTTGAAGTCTTCATGTCTTGGGCCGATGAAGTTCGAGTGTTGGGTGTTCGGACCAATGCTGATACACCAGAAGACACCAATCATGCCATTGGATTTGGTGCTGAAGGAATTGGCTTAACGCGTACTGAGCATATGTTCTTTGCCGAAGACCGTATTCCTGCTATGCGCGAAATGATTGTCTCACGGACTGTGGAAGCTCGAAAGAAAGCTTTAGAAAAAATTCTGCCCATGCAGAAAGCTGACTTTAAGGGGATTTACGAAGCATTGGAAGGCCGTCCGGCTACCATCCGTTTCTTGGATCCACCTCTACATGAATTCCTGCCAACCCACGAAGAAGACATCGTTGCTTTGGCCAAGGAAATGAACTTGGACTTGCAAGAACTCAAGGATATTATTGCATCACTCCACGAGTACAACCCTATGATGGGTCATAGAGGTTGCCGCTTGGCAGTTACCTACCCTGAAATTGCAGAAATGCAGACTCGAGCCATTATCGAGGCTGCCCTTGAAGTTCGCAGGGAGAAAGGCTATGATTTTGTCCCAGAGCTCATGATCCCTCTAGTTGGTGATGTCAAGGAAATGAAATATGTTAAAGACATCGTTGTCAAGACAGCGGATGCTATCATCAAGGAATCTGGCGATGAAATGAAATACATGGTTGGTACTATGATTGAGATTCCAAGAGCTTGTATTACGGCAGATGAAATTGCCCTAGAGGCAGAGTTCTTCTCCTTTGGAACCAACGACTTGACTCAAATGGGCTTCGGCTTCTCAAGAGATGATGCTGGAAACTTCTTGGATGATTATTATAAGAAGAGAATCTACGAAAATGATCCATTCCAACGAGTTGACCAAAAAGGCATTGGCCGTTTAGTTGAGATGGCTGTAGAATTGGGTAGAAAAGCTCGTCCTGACATTAAATTAGGCGTGTGCGGAGAACATGGCGGAGATCCTTCTTCTGTTGAATTCTTCCATAAGACGGGCTTAGATTATGTATCCTGTTCACCATTTAGAGTGCCATTGGCAAGATTAGCTGCTGCTCAGGCACAAATTAAATTCCCGAGAGAAAACAAGTAATTAAATGATGATCTAATAGGCAATAGATCCTTGGATGGGTTTATTGGAATCATGAGAGAACCGCAAAGGATCCAGACGTGGATCTTTTAGCGGTTCTTTTTTAAAAGATTTTAAAAAGATGTGATAAAGAAGAATTTGTTTTATAATGATAGCAACTATAATTAGATTCTAGCTAGAAAGCATCCTTTCACAGTGATGGAAGGATTTTTAAAAATAAGGTTTTAAAAGTAAGGAGACGTCATGAGGCGATTCAATCGATATCACCAAGGGCTGTTGGTTTTTTTATTGACCCTAGGACTTTTAATGGGGTGCGGCTTGTCCTTAAATTCAAGCTCGGTGGGTGAATCTAAAGGTAAAGATGGAGAGACTGAAACGACAAATAGTCAAACGGAAGAGGGGACTTCAAAGGTTCCATCCATGACAAACGGTCAGGAGCTGCCCTTAACAGTAGCTACCACAACACCCTCAGGAGGGTCCTTAGGCCTTGAAGAAGAGAGTGTTAGAATAGATTACCCAACAGGTGCGGTGGTTGCTCACCGCCTCCTAGGCACCCTTAACACATTGAACCCCCATGAGGTCACCCTATCCTCGGAGGAGGAGTTGGCTGGATATTTGTTTGGGGCTTTATATCATTTAGCTGGAGACCCAGAGACGAAGCAAGCCACAGTCATTCCTTACCATGCAGCGGATTTGCCGGAAAGCTTGGATCAGAAAAACTTTACAATTCATCTAAAGCCAGGTCTTACTTGGTCAGACGGCAGCCCTCTAACGGCGTCAAATTATGTTTGGTCCCTGGAAAAGTTATTGGATCCTACAGCTCAAAATCTTTTAGCGGTGGAGTACACGGACCATTTACCCCTCCTTAATGCCAAAGGCTATCAATCAGGTATGGTAGAAACATTCCAAGCGGTGGGTATGAAAGCCTTAGATGATGTTACCTTAGAACTAAGCTTAGCAATGCCTTTAAGTAGTGAAGAGGTTGCTTTAGCCTTGACGACGCCTCTACTTACGTCTCCTGATTTTATTCAAGGAAATACTGGTCCGCAGACAATAAAAGATAGTGAGGATTGGACCACAGTAAGGTGTTCAGGAGTCTATGAATTAGAAGGATTTCAGCCGAATCATGAAGTAGTTTTGAAAAAAAGACAGGATTCTGTGTTAACAGACTTTATGGCGAGGTACTTTACATCAGACTATATTAGCCTCCGTCACTTTGATTCAAATTTTAATGCGTTGGAAGCGTTTTATAGAGGCGAATTGGATCTTGTGCCAGTGGCGGGAACGGGTTATAAAAAACTGAAACAAGATCCTCGACTACACCTAGCTAAGGGCAATACGGTGTGGGGGATTTATGTAAACCTCGATAAACCACTTCTGGCAAACTCAGATTTTAGACAAGCTCTTTATTGGGGCACAGATCGAACTCCCATTGCGGTGGGTATTTTTGGCTCCTACAACTCCTACTCAGGCTTTGTCGGTCCGCAATCTTTAGTCGACAAAAAGGGTGAGATGCTAGCCTATCGTAAAACCAAAGAAAGTCGCAGTAATGTAGAAAAGGCGAATGTTTATAATTTAAATAAAGCGCAAGAATTTGCAAGTCGAGTGAAACAACAAATGACAGAGCCAGAGGTTCTTGAATTAGTAGTTCCAGCCCAAAATGAACAAATGCTAGCCATGGCGGAGTTTTTGAAAAGTTCTTGGGAAAGTCTCTTTGAAGGCCTCCTAGAGATTAGAATTAAACCCCTTGATCTTAGCGCTGCCTACGAAAGGTACCGGGAAGGGGAATATCAGCTAGGCTTTGGAGCCATGGGACAAGACATGTTTGATCCCTGGCATTCCATGATGGCTTTTCGCTCTGATTTTCCAAACAAGCTTGATCGAATGACTAGTGATGTTTTTGATCGGCTCCACGAGGAAGCGACCTATGGGATGGCTCGCCTTGAACCGGCTAGACGCCTTGAACTCCTTCAAGAAATGGAAGCTTATCTATTAGCGGAATTACCACAAATCCCTTTATTTGTTAACGCAGATGCTTACTTGATTTCAGATAAGCTGGAAATACCCTTTAAAGACTTTATCCCAGGAGTTGGGTTTGGCCTGGATCAAGCCCAATTAAAACAGGAGATAAATGAGTAAGGGGACTTAAGAGTAAAGGAATGGAAGATTAAGGGGATGGAAGATTAAAGGAATGAGTGAATAAAGTCTAAGTCTGATGGTTTGGGTAACCTTTAAAATATTGAACAAATCTGTTTAAAAGATCAAATAAATATAATCATTAAGTAGTGTTCACCTTGAAGTTGATCCACGGCATGGGCAAATGACCTAGGAAAAAAATAAAGTTTCAACCTAAGGTAAGAAAGAGTACCTTGATTAAAAGGGATAAAAAAACACCATGATGGCATAATATTAAAACAGACGACTGGGAGGGAAGTTTATTGAACATTAGAGAACGAATCGAAAAAAATGAGGAAGTAACCTTAATAGCTGAAGCCTGTCATTCCAAAGATTCTAGGGGAAGAGAGAGGCTTGAGCCTTTAAATGATTTCAGAACCTGTTTTATGATTGATCGTGATCGAATCATTCACTCCAAATCTTTCCGCCGCTTAAAACATAAAACACAAGTTTACATTCGCACCGCTGGTGATCACTATCGAACGCGATTAACTCATACATTAGAAGTAAGTCAAATTGCTCGCACTATAGCTCGAGGTCTAGGTATCAATGAGGATTTAGTTGAGGCTATTACCTTGGCTCACGACATTGGTCACGTGGCCTTCGCCCACAATGGCGAAGAGATTTTAAACCATTTACTACCAGGGGGATTCCGACACAATGAACAAAGTGTTCGGGTGCTTCGCTACTTGGAACGTGATGGCAGAGGACTGAATTTGTCCCAAGAGGTTTTAGAAGGAGTCTTGCTCCATTCAGGTTTAGGAGGACGGGAAGCCACTAAAGCCAGCCTTGAAGCACAAGTTGCAAAGTATGCCGATAAAATTGCTTATGTGAATCACGACATCGACGATTCAATTCGAGCGGGTATGCTTGATGTAAAAGAAATACCTTCAGAATACTTTGAGGTGTTAGGAGAAACTCACGCTAAAAGAATTGATACCTTGGTTCGGAATATTGTAATGTCAACACAGGAAAATGTAAGCAAGGGTACTTTAGAGGTAGCCCTTAGCCCTAGGGTGGATGAGGCGTTAATGGGGCTCCGCTCCTTTATGTTTAAAAATATTTACCTGGGAGAGGCCCAAGCCAAGGAGAAAGATAAGGCGCAATTTATTATTAGTAATTTATTTTCTTATTATATGAACCATGAGTCAGCTTTACCTGAATTTTATCGAGAAATTTCGCTCCGAGAGGGCAAAGAGCGTGCTGTGGCGGATTACATTGCTGGTATGACGGATGATTTTGCTATGACGACCTTCAAGAGTTACTTTATACCAGGGTTCACACTTTAGTCGGGATGTGCTATAATGTATATTTGGCGGGTATGCTATATTATTGACTGTCAGGTTCGAAAGATAGGAGAGCCATGAAACGAATTCCAGAAGAGATTATTGAACAAATTAAAGAAAGTACAGATATCGTTGAGATCATTCAGGAGAAAGTTAACCTGAAAAGAACCGGTTCTAATTTCACTGGACTTTGTCCCTTTCATTCAGAAAAGACACCTTCATTTAGTGTGTCTCCATCTAAGCGAATTTATAAGTGCTTTGGTTGTGGAGAGGGAGGGAACGTATTCACCTTCCTAATGAAAACTCAAAACCTTGGTTTTGAAGAAGCGGTTCGTGTATTAGCAAACCGAGCTGGAATTGAGATTGAAGAGGAAAGCCAAGAACGAGCTGATGCACGCCAAACCCGAGAAAAACTAGAAAATATCAACCGAACAGCCGCACGATTTTATTTTGATCAGCTACGTAGAAACAAAGAAGCGAGTGCTTATTTTTTAAAACGTGGAATTTCAGCTCAAACCATGACAAGATTTGGTTTGGGTTATGCGCCTGATTCCTGGGATTCTCTTTATCGCCATTTACAATCAAAGGGCTATAGTGAAGAAGATATCAAAAACTCTGGTCTCATGTCAGGCATCGAACGAGGCAAGTGTTATGATCGTTTTCGCAACCGAATCATTTTCCCGGTTTTTGATTATCGGGGACGGATTACCGGATTTGGGGCTCGTGTACTTGATGACACCAAGCCGAAATACCTGAATTCACCAGAAACACCTTTATTCCATAAAGGTACCAACCTGTATGGGTTAAATTTTTCTGTGAAAAATATGAATAAAGAAGATGACACGCTCTTGATTGTGGAAGGTTATATGGATTGTATTGCCTTGCATCAAGCAGGGATTTACCAAGCGGTGGCTGCACTGGGGACGGCACTGACGCCAATCCAGGCAAAGCTCATGAAACGTTTTGCAACAAAAGTAATTACTTCTTTTGATGCCGATTCAGCCGGGCAGGAGGCGACCTTAAGAAGCCTTGAAATCCTAGGTCATGAAGGGTTTGAAGTACGGGTATTGAAAATTCCAGAAGGCAAGGATCCCGACGATTACATTCATGAACATGGACGGGATGCCTTTATTGAATTAATGGATCAGGCTTTGTCATTGACAGAGTTTCAAATTGAAAAAGCTGGCGAAGGATTAGATCTTAGCAGGGAAGAAGATAAGGTGACTTATTTTAAAAACCTAGAGCCTGTACTTGAAAAATTATCAGGCATTGAAAAAGATATTTGGGTAGGTAAACTAGCCGAAGATACTGGAGTTTCCAAATCAGCCATTCAATCCATGGTTCGAGGTGGATATGATCGTAAACTATGGATGACGTCACGCAAGCCAATTGGGTTTGTTGAATCGGGTCACCGCAGGGCTCAACGCTATCTTCTGAAATTGATGGCTTTAGGACATGAAGATGTGAGTCAATCAATTAATCAAGAAGAGTTAACAGGAAACGCACATCAGCGAATTTATCAATTACTGGCTGATTATGAAGGCGATAATGTAAATACCTATCTCACAGCGAACCTTAGAAATGTTGATGAACAGGGTGAATGGGCTCAGATTTTAGCTATTTCGGATTTACCCGATGATATCCAAGTTGATCGGCTGATCGCTGATTATGTGAGGACGGTTCGATATTATAATTTAAGAGCAAGAAAAAGCGCAATGGTGCAAGAAATAGAAACATTAGAAAAAGAAGGTAAACTGGCCGAATCGTTAGTGGTGGCCAGGGAACTGTTGCAGATCCAAAAGGAACTTGGAGGTAAATAGATGGAAGGCAGTATCAACAAAAAGATCGATCTAGACAAAAATGTGGACTTTGATCGTGATTTTCTTCAATCGATTATTAACCGGTTGTTAGACAAAGCAAAAAAGACCCATTCGTTGAATTACACAGAAATCAACGATGAACTGGAAGATGTCGAAGTAACGCCAGCACAGATCGAGCGGATCTATGAAGGACTGGAAGCAATGGGTGTTGAAGTCATCCTAGAGAGCAAGGAAGACGAAGAAGAAGAGGAAGAGGTGGATCTGTCAGTACCTGAAGGGGTCTCTATTGATGATCCTGTAAGGATGTATCTAAAAGAAATCGGGAAAGTAGATCTTCTGACCTCCGAGGAAGAAGTTGCCTTAGCTAAACGGATTGAAGCTGGAGATGAAAGAGCTGTACAAGAGCTGGCAGAAGCCAACTTAAGATTGGTTGTTTCCATTGCCAAGCGTTATGTAGGTCGGGGTATGCAGTTTTTAGATTTAATTCAAGAGGGGAACTTGGGATTAATTAAAGCCGTAGAAAAGTTTGACTTTACAAAAGGATTTAAATTCTCAACTTATGCCACCTGGTGGATTCGTCAAGCCATTACCCGGGCAATTGCTGACCAGGCAAGAACCATTCGGATCCCTGTTCATATGGTAGAGACGATTAACAAATTGATTCGAATCGAGCGTCAACTAATACAAGAGTTGGGGCGATCACCTCAACCTGAAGAAATTGCTGAATTGATGGATATTCCAGCGGATAAGGTTCGTGAGATTATGAAAATTGCTCAAGAACCAGTTTCTTTGGAAACGCCGATTGGGGAAGAAGAAGATTCACACTTGGGAGACTTCATTGAAGACCAGGATGCACCAGCACCAGCTGAGGCTGCAGCTTTTACTATGCTAAAAGAGCAGTTGATGGATGTACTGGATACCCTAACACCACGGGAAGAAAAAGTTCTTCGCCTGCGTTTTGGTTTAGACGATGGTCGTGCTAGAACGTTGGAAGAGGTGGGTAAGGAATTTAATGTCACTCGCGAGCGAATTCGGCAGATAGAAGCTAAGGCGCTAAGGAAATTGCGCCATCCGTCTCGATCCAAAAAGCTGAAGGATTATTTAGAATAAAATAAAGTTTTCAGGTGGATATATCTATCTGAAAAAATAGAATAAATTAGAATGGTAAAAGATTCTTTGGTTTATTCCTGAAAGATTGAATCGAAAAAAGGCTGCCCAAGAGATTTGCGGGCAGCCTTTTTTTACGTAGTTGGGTTAATTCACGAAATAGAAACAAGTCCGCTAAAGTCATCAAGGATTCTAATGCTATAATAGATTAGGTATGGGAGGATTTATGTAATGGATTATACACCTGAAAAAAATAATATTAGGATACTAATTATGCTTGGGCTTTTGCTCTTTGATCTCATCATTATCGCTCTATTTGTCATAGCGACATCCATGAGCATCAAAGGCCTTTTGGTGTTTCTTTTTTTACTTTTAAATGTTTATGGAGCTTATATTCTAGTTCTTTTAATGTCTTTAAAATTTCGTCTCACGGACCAGCAATTTACGATCTCAGGAGCATTCGATTTAAAACAGATTCAAATTCCAGTGACAGAAATTCAATGTTGGTCAAGAAGAATCACCTTACTTGAAAATGTAGGCACTAGTCTACATACAGCTCGTTTCGCCTTGGGAAAAGGTCTAGACTCAAATGGGGAATCAGCGGATTTATTTATTACTTCTTCAAAAAAAGCTGTCTTTTTAAAAACCAAGCAAGGAAATTATGGGATTTCACCAGAGGAGGCGGATGCTTTTGTAGAGCAATTAAAAGAACTAGGGATACCGCAACGGACTGGAAATGAACGTTCTTTTATGAACGCTGATAATAATGATGGACGAGCTCCCATGAATCAGTTAACGCGATACTGCATATTGTTAACCGTGATTTTATTGCTCTTACCCGTGGTTATGTATTTTTTAAATCTGCTACCCGAATGGGTCCCTGTATCCATGAATCAATACATCACTCGTAGTGCTTATTTAGAATCTGTTATCTTTAAAGGACTACTGGCTCTGGTCACTATTACGGTTACTTACGGAATTATATTTCTTCTCTCATCTACTGACGGAAAATTTTATTATCGAATTATGTTTGTACCACTGGTTTTTGTAGTAGTTTTGTTGTTTCTTGAAATCAACACGCACCTTAATATTCTACTTAATTTTTAACGTGTTTGGAAAGGCGTGGTTATAGCTTTTAGCAACAATTAGAAAAGATGTAGACTGAAGTTCAAAGCTAAAGGTCAAAGCTAAAGGTCAAGAATGAGAGATTCAAGCAAGACGAAGTATAGAAAGAAGTTATTGGGACACATGTTTGAAAAGGAAATCTGCAATACAATGCAATAGGGTTCCGAGATAAAGAAAATTCAATGTATTGGGATGAAAAAGATCTAAGAAGTCAGTAATCTTGAAAGTTGGAGGGGTAGAGATGAAATTATCGAAAAGATTAAGCAAAATAGTGGAGATGACACCTCCTTGCCTTAGCGTAGCAGATGTAGGTACAGACCATGGTTATGTGCCCTGTGCGCTTCTATCAGCAGATAAAGTGAAAAGGGTGATAGCGTCTGATGTTAACCGAAAACCTCTAGAAAAGGCTGTGATGACATCTAAAGGCTACAACTTAGAGTCATTGATTGAGTTTCGTTTGGGGTCTGGACTGGAAGTTTTAAGCAAAGGGGAAGTTAATGGTGCAATCATTGCTGGTATGGGTGGTGAGCTGACTCAAGAAATCCTTGAGAAGTCGATGAATCTTGTGAAAGAACTCGATTTTCTTCTTTTGCAACCAGCTCAAAACCAGCCATCCTTGCGTCGGTACCTTTATGCAGGTAACTATGACATCTTAAAGGAAGAGCTTGTTCAGGAAATAGATGGTCGATTCTATGAGTTTTTTTTAGTTCGCTACCAAGAAAAATCCCCAGAAATTCTTGAAGAAGCGATGGATTATTTGATTAGTCCTCGGCTAAGGAAAGACCAACATCCCCTTTTAAAAGAGTTTATTGAATCGAAAATAGTGGAGCTTGAATCAATTCAAGAAAAGTTAGATCAGTCTTTTCAATCTTCACGCAATAAAAATTTAGAATTAACCAATCAAAAGAAGTATTTAAAGGAGATGCTATTATGGCTGTAAAATTAGGTGAACTGATAGCAATTATTGAGAAAACTGCGCCATTACAATTAAAAGAAGCTTGGGACAATCCAGGATTGGCTGTGGGCGACCCCGAACAAGTAATTGAGAAGGTCTTAATAGGCATGGATGTTACCATGGGACTAATTGATGAGGCGAATGCTCTGGGAGCTCAGCTTATATTAACCCATCATCCCATGCTTTTCAGTCGACCAGACTCAGTGACGCCACAGAATTTATCAGGTAGAAAAATATTGGCCCTCGTTAAAAACAATTTGAGTGCCTACTCAGCCCACACCAATCTTGACAAGGCGAAGATGGGAATGAATGATCGATTGATGCATCTTTTAGGATTTAATGAGTGGACTCTTTTAGAAGATCCAGAAGATGGCCAGTCAGAAGATGAGGGAATTGGCCGGATGACGACCATAGATCCTATTTCTTTAAATGAGTTAGCCACTAAGGTAACTCATGCCCTGGATTTGGACCAAGTGAGATTCGCAGGTAATCCAGAGCAAATAATTGAGACCGTAGCCGTAATCAATGGAAGTGGTGCTGAATTCATTCAAGGAGCCAAAGAACAAGGAATTAACTGCATTATCACTGGAGATACAAAGTACCATGAGGTGTTGGATGCCTTGGAAGATGGAATTTGTGTGATTGACCCAGGTCATTTTGCTTCGGAATGGAAAGTGTTTCAGGCTGCCATGGCTGACGTAGAGGCAGAAGTGATCAAAAGAATCGGACCAGTTCAATTTATTGTGTCAGAAAGCTCCAAGGATCCCTATCAAACCCTACGGGTCTAAGCATATAATGGGGTTTTGCAGGGAATGGCTATATAGTTAACGGGCTATATAGTTAACGACTATTTTTCATTGCTAAAAATAGGGAAAAATGGTATTATTAGGTGTGCTGAGTAAGTCAGATGATCGCTGCTATTAATTTAGGAGAGGAAAGTCCGAGCTCCGTAGGGCAGGGTGCTGGGCAATTCCCAGTGAGGGTGACCTTAAGGATAGTGCAACAGAGAGATACCGCTGATCGTAAGATTAGTAAGGGTGGAAAGGTGAGGTAAGAGCTCACCAGCATACTGGTGACTTTATGGCTATGTAAACCCCACCTGGTGCAAGGCCGAATAGAGGGACATATGGAGCTGCCCGTTCCGTCCCTGGGTGTGCCGCTTGAACCTGTAAGAAATTACAGGTCTAGATAGATGATCATTTAATACAGAACTCGGCTTATAGACTTACTCAGCACACTAAAATGACTGGCAGATGCCAGTCATTTTAGTTTTTTTGG
>LFRM01235962.1_pt1 | contig 21477 bp, 20 predicted proteins | sample 618341 | NCBI WGS metagenome assembly LFRM01 (sample SAMN03654438, study PRJNA283298) | anaerobic digester metagenome | isolation source: pool of bioreactors CSTR01a, CSTR02a, and CSTR03a thermophilic anaerobic... | place: Denmark: Kgs. Lyngby | collected 2014-05-21 | reverse complement strand
TACATAAGGGTATGGATGGCGGATATAAACCTTGCAAGTAATAATTTTACAAGCATAAATAATGCATACAATTCATTAGGCACTTTAAAAGGAATAGTACCTTTGGATGAAATTATTATTACAGTAAAAGGTTCTATGCATGATGATACAAACAACTAAAAAACGAGAAGACAACAAATAATAGTAAGACAATTTAAATACTTGTCTAAAAAATAGCTGTCACTTTTTAGGTGGCAGCTATTTTTTATCTGGATAAATTCCGGATGAATAAGTTTTCCTTAAAAGTGGCGCAAAACGTCTTTCAAACTAATTTAAGGAAATAAAATAAAAAAGCAAAAATCATAAAAAAGGCAATAAACATAGAAAAACATTTTTCCTCCTAGCTTTATACAACCATTTTGTAGTATAATGTATATAAAGAACTCTACTTTTTTGCAAAAATGGTCTTACAATTTGAGTCATGTCACTTACCAAATCCATAATCAGGCAGGAAAGTTGAGTTGGGAAAAACAAAATATGGGGGAGGATGATGTAGAATGAGGTTTATACAAGCTATGTCCTACAAAGGTGCAGACTACTTGATGAAGCAAAGGCAGGAGAACCATGAAAAAAGAAGGGTATACTACTATGGTTTTCAAATTTTGATAGGCGGTATGGTAAAACTCATATTACTGACTCTTCTGGCTCTGATAACTCAAACCCTCAAATCATCAATTGTCATAGTACTTATATTTTCATCATTCAGGATGCTTGCCGGCGGATATCATATGGATACATACGGTAAGTGCATAGGGGTATCGGTAGGTCTTTTTATAATTGCCGGTATGGTATCTACATACACCTATCAGCAATGGCCCACATATTCAATTATTGCTTTAATTGGTATTGTATTTATCATCTCTATTATAAGTGTTATAAAATGGGCGCCTTCAGATAATCCAAACAGGCCGATTACAGATGAAAAGGAATTTTTGAGGTTTAAAAGGCTGTCAATTGTATATGTAGTAGTATGGGGAGGTGCTGTTTTGACAGCTTTATATTATAATTACAATATGTATGTACTGGCAGCATGTTTTGGGTTACTTCTGGAGGTGTTTTCAATTACTCCTTTAGGGCATAAATTTTTTGATACTGTTAAAAATAGTTTTAATAAGAAAAAGAAAAGAAAAGTGTCACACTGATATTAAACAAAATGACACAAAACACATTCATTTCTTACAATTGCCACAAAATACAACAACTTAACCCAATATAAGTTAATATATGGACGCATTATAAATTTTTATCTTTACAAAAAGCAATTAAAGTATTAAAATTTAAAATTAAAGCATTAAAATTTAAAAGATATGGTTGAATATTAGTAAACTACATAGTAATATATTTATTAAAAAACAATTAACTAAAAAGTTTGTAAACGCATAAATTTATTATAAAAGTTTATTGTGAAATATATAAATAGGCAGGTAAGGATTTAAAGATGAATAAGAATGAAATCAGAAAAAAAATATTAGAATTAAAAGAACAAAGGGACGCTATAATTGTAGCTCACAATTACCAGATTGATGAGGTACAGGAAATAAGCGATGTAATAGGGGATTCACTGACTCTCAGTAAATATTGTGCAGAAAGTACCAAGAAAGTTATTGTATTTTGTGGTGTGCATTTTATGGCAGAGAGTGCCAAGATACTGTCACCTGAAAAAACAGTACTACTGCCTGAGATAGATGCAGGATGTCCAATGGCAGATATGGTGACTGTAGAAGAATTAAGGGAAGCTAAGAAGAAACATCCTGAGGCGGTTGTTGTATGCTATATAAACTCATCAGCAGAGGTTAAGGCAGAGAGTGATATTTGTTGTACATCTTCTAATGCTATACAGGTGGTAAAATCCATTAAAGAAAAGGATATACTATTTGTGCCTGACCAACACTTAGCAAGTTATGTTGCAAAAATGGTCCCGGAAAAGAACATCATTCCGTGGCCGGGATACTGCATTACACACCACAGACTGACACTTGAGGATGTAAGAAAGGTAAGGGAACTGCACAAAGACGCTGAGCTTTTAATTCACCCTGAGAGCCCTAAAGAAGTTGTGGATGAAGCAGACTTTGTGGGCAGCACAAAACAAATAATTGAATATGCTTCAAAGTCCAAATCAAAGAAATTTGTAATAGGTACAGAAATGGGAATAATGTATAAGCTAAAGAAAGATAACCCGGATAAGACATTTTATCTGCTTTCACAGGGTCTGATTTGCCCGAACATGAAGAAGAATACCCTGATGAGTGTATATAATGCACTAAATGAAATGAAATATGAAATTAATATAGATGAAAACATCAGGGTTAAAGCAAAAGAAGCATTAGACCGTATGCACAATATCCAGCTTTAAACCTTTGAGGGGAAGCTTTAGGGAGATGAAGTGTTAATTGGAAACAGACAGGTATCTTATAGATTTTGACACAAAGGATATAGAAAAACAATGCTATGATGTGGTTATCATAGGAAGCGGCATCGCCGGTGTGTATACAGCATTGGAGATACCAAAAGATTATAATGTCCTAATTTTAACAAAGGAAACTATAGAGATAAGCAATTCCGTACTGGCTCAGGGAGGAATTGCTGTATCTTTAGATAAGGATGATTCCCCAGGACTTCATTTTAAAGATACAATTAAGGCCGGTGCAGGTCTATGCAATGAGGAGAGCGTATGGGTGCTTGTAAATGAAGCAGCCCAAAACATAGAAACCCTGTGCGAGTATGGGGTTGAATTTGACAAAGAAGGCATCAACCGGCTTTCGCTGACAAGGGAAGGGGCTCACAGTAAAAGAAGAATAATACATGCAGGGGATACCACAGGAAAGGAAGTCTGCGACAAGCTGGTTTCCGTTGTAAGGACAAAGGAAAATGTAAAAATAAAAGAAAGAACCTTTGCTGTGGATCTTATAACAGAAGGGGATGCTTGCAAAGGCGTTTTAGCCTATGATGAAGATACATCTTCATACATTTTATATTTATCTAAAATGGTAATTTGTGCTACAGGTGGTTTTAGCAAGCTTTATTCATACACAACCAACCCGGAAGTTGCAACAGGGGATGGTGCTGCATTGGCATACAGGGCAGGGGCGGAATTAATGGATTTAGAATTCATTCAATTCCACCCGACAGTATTATTTCACCCTGAAAATAAAAGCTTTCTTATCTCTGAAGCAGTAAGGGGTGAGGGGGCTTACCTTAGGAATGTCAATGGAGAAAAATTTATGCCCCAATATCATGAGCTTGCTGAATTAGCACCAAGGGATATTGTTTCCAGGGCGATTTTTAACGAAATGCAAAAAACTAAATCTAGCAATGTGTATCTTGATATAACATTTAAGGATAAGGAATATTTGCAAAAGAGATTTCCCAAAATATATGAAACCTGCTTAAGCTACGGGATAGACATGTCAAAGGACTATATCCCTGTTGCTCCTGCTGCCCACTACTGTATGGGGGGGATTAAGACGGATATTTACGGCAGGACAAATATAAAAGGGTTGTACGCCTGCGGGGAAGCTGCCTGCAATGGTATTCACGGCGCCAACAGGCTTGCAAGCAATTCATTGCTGGAAGGTCTTGTATTTGGAAGAAAAATAGGATTTGAAGTTCAAAGTGTGATTAAAAAGGGTAAAGAGCCTTTAGAATTCAATGATTTTTCGGTAAAATCAAAAAGAGTTTCAAAAGCTATAAATAAAGAGGAAGTAAAATCAGAAATACAAAATATTATGACAAAGTATGTAGGAATAATAAGAGACCGTGGAGGTCTTCTTTATGCCAAAGATAAAATAAATGAATATTATAACGCCGTGAAAGATATGGAAAATCACGGAATAGAGGATTTTGAACTGCAAAATATAATTTTGTTATCAAAATTGGTTGTTGAATCTGCTTTAGAACGTGAAGAAAGCAGAGGCGCACACTACAGGATGGATTTTCCAGAAACTAATGATGTAAAATGGAAGAAAAACATAATAAAATCTAAAAAATAGCACATAATAATAGGGAAGGATTAACAAATGTTAAATGCATTTGAAATTGATAAAATAATATTAGCCGGTTTAAAAGAGGATATGCCCTTTGGGGATATTACAACTGACAACTTAATTGATGAAGCTTCACAGTCGGAAGCAGTATTAATTGCAAAGGATACAGGTGTAATAGCCGGCATTGACATTGCCAAAAGGGTTTTTGAAATTTTAGACAAAAATGTTGTTTTTGAAAAAAAGATAGTAGACGGGGAAAGGGTAAAAAGTGGTGATATAATAGCAGAAATAAAAGGAAATACAAGGGCATTACTAAAGGGAGAAAGAACAGCTTTAAACCTCCTTCAGCATCTTAGCGGCATTGCCACAAAGACAATGAATTTATGTGATAAGATAAAAGGCACAAAATCTAAAGTTGTTGATACAAGAAAGACCACTTTAGGACTCAGGGCTTTGGAAAAATACGCTGTAAGGGTGGGAGGAGGGAATAACCACCGGTTTTCCCTGTCAGATGGTGTAATGATAAAAGATAACCATATAAAAGCGGCAGGTGGTATAAAAGAAGCAGTAAAAAAAATAAGAGAAAAAATACCCCATACAATTAAAATTGAAGTGGAAACAGAGACGCTAGAGCAGGTAAAAGAGGCACTTGAGGCAGGAGCGGATATAATTATGCTGGACAATATGGGGGGTGACAAAATAAAAAAAGCTGTTAAAATAGTTAGTGGAAAAGCTGTCATTGAAGCTTCTGGAAATGTGGACTCAGATTCTATATCAGCAATAGCGGAAGCCGGAGTTGACATAATTTCAGTTGGTTCACTGACACATTCAGTAAGTGCCTTTGATATAAGTATGAAGTTCAAATAACTGTCTTATTAAGGAAGGAAGGTCTGATTTAAATTCCATATTTAGCAAGTAGAAAAGTTCAGGTTAAGATGTAATGACGACTTGTGGATAAAACGTAAAACTATCCACAGATATTCAATGTTATTCACATATTTAATTGTGGAAAATTTAAAGCCCTTGATTTAAGCGGCTTTGGAGATGTTTATAATTTTATAGATATCCACAGTTTTGTGGATATCTCATGTTGATAAACCTAAAAAGGTCTTAATATTTCCTTCTTTTTATCAACAGGATAATCCAATTTTTCCTTTAACATTTGGTGAATTCTTTCAAAAACTTTTTTATTGTTTAAAATTCCTTTATGATTGGGAGCTTCTAAAATACTTCCATCAAGGAGATTGTCCATTGTAAATTTGTTTTCTTCCACACTGAAAATTTCAGTTTTTATATTCCATTCATCAAGGCCGGCGCTTTCTAATGTGACAACCTCATCATACTGGCTGTAGATATTTCCCACTTGTATTGAAGAATTAAGACCTTCGTTTATCATATTGGAGAATGTTGTGGAAAAGAGAGGACTGTCCGGAACCAGGTCTTTTATAGACCGGTCATTAAAATAGTTCTTTCCAATTGATGCAATATGTGAGCCACTGTGAGGCACCGACAGAAAAATCATTTTATATACATTCTCATGTTCTAAATAATCTTCACTGGATGTATAGTATCTGGAGACAAGGCCTCCTAAGCTGTGGGAAATAAGGGTAAACTTATTTACCAGTATTCCCTCCTTTAAAAATTCTGACTTTTTTTCTTTTAGAAATTTTTTTAGCTCATTAGAAGCAAAAACAACACCTTTGGTAGAATCAAAGTCAACAGAAAGGGTTGTAAAGCCCTTAGATACCAAAAATTCATTCATGTTGTCAAATACCATTGAGCTTTCCTGGTACCCGTGGACAAAGACAACAGGTACTGGGATAAGTTTAAAGGAAAGGGATGAATATATATCTGTATCCTTTATTTTAGATTTAATAGTCACGATTAAAGGGTTTAATGGGTTTATTTCGTGACTTTCAGGAGGGATATAAACAGAAAGCAGCTCACCGTATTTATTTGTTGTTCTACTTAAAGTAAGTATTTCCCCCAAGCCCTCTTCAATGGTAATTTCAACTTTGGCACCGGGCATAACCTTTCCGTTGGAATTTTTAACCACGGTTTTTATATATACTTTATTTGACGGTTCACTTACCACAGTATTAATTTGGCAATTTAAAAAATGTGAGTGAATTTTAAGGCTGCTTTTGTCATACATAAGGTAAACAAAACGGTTATATAAAAAATTAAAGTTGGCTATTATAATAAGGAATAAAAACAGCAGGATAAAAACAATTTTGGATTTATTTAACTTAAACACAAATATCATCCCTTCACATATTTAATTATAACATCTTAGATAATTAATATGAATAGATTTTAAAGGTTTTTAGTCAGGAATATTTTACACCGATTAAATTAAATTCTGACGGGGAAAATATCATTGAGACTGATATAAGGGGAGGATTAATTTGAAGGTTAGGGACAAAATGACCAGAAGTGTTGCATATGTTGACCCTGGAAAAAGCGTTGTAGAAGCAGCACAACTAATGCAAAAGCATAATGTTGGTTCTATTCCTGTCTGCGACCACACAGGTGTGGTGGGAATTGTAACCGACAGGGATATAGTTGTAAGAAATGTAGCACATGGTAAAACACCCCATGACACAAAAGTCCAGGATGTAATGACGTCACAAGTTATGACAGTAACACCGGATATGGATATAGAAGATGCAACAAGCCTTATGGCACAGGAGCAGGTAAGAAGACTTCCTGTTGTTGAAAACAACCAGATTGTAGGTATGCTCTCATTAGGTGACATTGCATCAGATGTAAGGTTTGATATGGAAGCAGCAGAAGCATTATGTGAAATATCAAAACCATCAAAGCCTTTCAAAATGTAAACTGCTAAGTTATCCGCAAATTTTTAAGCATAAGCTTTTATCCTTTAATTAAAGGAAAAACAGAGGAGGTAAAAAAATGAGCAGGCGTAAAGTAATGTCCGAAGAACTAAAGACGGAGATTGCTAAGGAACTAGGAGTCTACGACACAGTTGCAACTGAAGGATGGGGCTCAGTAACCTCCAGAGACTGCGGAAATATAGTGAAAAAGGCAATAGAAATTGCAGAAAGAAATATTTCTAAAAAGTAATTAATATTAAATAAACTAACGGCCGGCGATAAGCCGGCTTTTAGTTTATTTTTATGAATCATGGTTTGTTTCAATTCTATTACAATTTCTTTACACTTAAAATCTACATGTTGACTCTCAAAAAAGCCGATGATATAATTAGTTTTGAATTCGAGATAGGTTTGTGCGCCCATCTTGAAGCAAAATGCAGGATAGGTCAGGTTAGTAGACAAAGGGATAAGGCGGACCTGACTTTTACATCTAAAGCCAACATCCCAAAAAAAACTTACAAGGAGGATTTGAGAGTATGAAAAATCTCAAAAAATTAGTGGCATTATTTGTTGCAATCGCAATGATCTCAACACTTATGGTGCCTGCATTTGCGGATTCTTCATTCAAATATGAAGAAGAAGCAAGGGATATGTATGATCTAGGATTGTTTAAAGGAGAATCAGAAACTGAGTATGTTCCTAACCTAGGCGAATTGCTTAGCAGGGAAACAGGTGCTGTTATGCTTCTAAGAATTTTTGCTCAAGAAGACGAAGCACTTGAAATGTCAGACGAAGAAGCGGATGAAAAACTTGCAGCATTCTCAGACGGCGACACTGTTGCAAACTGGGCTAAGAAGCAAGTTGCATACGCTACTGACAAAGGATATATAAAAGGATATCCTGATGGAACATTTGCTCCAAAAGAAGCTCTTAACGGAAAAGCTTATTGTTCATTAGTACTTCAGTTGCTAGGATATGATGGAGACTTCAATTATCATACAGCAGCAACAAGCCTAAGCGAAGTTGGCGGATTAACTTCAGCTGAAGCAGCTATATTCAACTCAAATGATCCTATTAACAGAGATTCATTAGTAGGTATTTCCTACGGTGCATTAAAAGCTACTTTTAAAGGATCAAACGAAACTCTAATTCAAAGACTTGTTCGCTTAGAAAAAGTTGATGCGAACTTAGCGAAAGACAAAGGTCTTATAGACGCTGTAATTAAAGAAGTTGCTGAATTAGAAGATGTATATGTTAAAGTTGGGGAAACTGCAAATCTTCCAAGCACTGTAGAAGTAACTTATGACAATGATGAAACTGGTGAAGTTGAAGTAACATGGCCAACAGTTGACACATCAGAAGTTGGCGAACAAGAAATCGAAGGTATAATCGCAGGTACTCCATTAACTGCGAAAGTTAAAGTTATTGTACAGCCTGATGAGCTTACAGTAACAAGTGTAACAGCTGACAACTTAAAAGAAGTAGTTGTTGAATTCAGTGCAGCTCTTGATGAGGACACTGTAAATGCTGACAACATTGAAATTGATGGTTTTGATAAAGACATTTCAGTTGAACTACAAGAAGACGGCAGAACAGTTATTATAACTGTTGATGGTGATGACGGTTTAGATAACTCAGGAGAATATACTCTTGTAGTTAAAAATGTAAAAGACACAACAGGAATGGAAATAGAAGAAACTGAAATAGACTTTGAAGCTTTTGACGGAACAAGACCGGAAGCTGAAGAAATAAAAGTAACAGGTCCTTCAAACTTAGAAATAACATTCAGTGAGCCTATTAAAGAAGGCGATGGTGACGACATTGAACTTAAGATTGGAGATACTACAATAGGTGCTGAAGTTGATGAAGGATATGGTACAAGAACTCTCTCAGTTTCTGTTTGGGATGAATTAGAAGATGGTAAAACTTACGAAGTAACAGTTAAAGGTTTTAAAGACTATGCTGGTTATACAAATGTAACAAAGACTTTTGAATTAGAATATGTAAAAGATAATGAACCACCAGTAGCAGAAATTACAAAAGTTGACCAAAAATATGTAAAAGTTGAATTCAACAAACCGGTGACAGGACTTCATCCTCAAAACTTCTACCACACTTTCACAGCGTGGGAAGCTACAGGAATATATAAAGATGAAGCAAGGACTGACGAAATTAAGCCTGAAGATTCAGTAAGTACAGTATGGGTTTATTTCATGGATGACGAAGATGATAAAAATAGCAAACCTTTAGCAGAAGGAACTCAGAAGGTAGGAATCAGAGGAAAATACGATGACGTAGATGTAGTTGACAACTGGGGCAATAAATTTGAAACTGTAGAAATAGAAGTAACTGTGACTGTTGACAAGGAAGTTCCGGAAGTTACAAGTATAACTGTTGAAGAAGGAGATACACTTAAAATAAGCTTCAATAAAATTGTAAACTTTGATGAAGATAACATTGAAGTACTTGATACTGACGGAAAAGAAATTGCAAGTGTTTCTTCTATAGACCCAGCAGAAGAAGCTGCAAAAGAATTTACAGTAGAATTAAGTGAACCAGTTGAAGGAAAAACTATTATTGTAAAAATTGCTAACGTAGAAGATACAGCATTAGAGCCAAATAAATTGTCAGAGTATAAAGCAACAATAGAAGTAGGCGACCAAACTGCTCCAGGAGTAGATAATGTAGTTCATAATACAACTTCAGATGGTGAGGGTAATTTTGAAAGTTCTTATCTATACATCTTCTTTGACGAAGAAGTATCAAGCACAGGTACTGACAAGAACAACTACAAAATTTTGTATGGTGGTTCAATAAAGTCTTTTGAGAATTCACCAAAATTCGCTAAAGGAAGAAATAGCGTTGTAATAATTGAAATAACTGAGGATGAGTATGATGATATAGTTGATGGAGGAAGAGCTAAGCTAATCATTCAAAACATTGAAGACAAAGCAGGAAACGCTATGAAAGAGAGCGTAATATGGGATGAAGACATAGAAAATATTAGCGAAGGCGAAGCTCCAGACGTAGAAAAAGTAGAAGCTGTAGCACAAGACAGAATAGTTGTAACATTCACTCACTATATCGTTAGCGGAATTTCAAAAGATGCATTTAAGATAGTTGATGGAGAGGATAACGAAATAGCAGAATGTACTAAGATAACAACATCAAGAAATGATAAAGGAAATACAGTTGTAACTGTAACCCTTAATAATGGTGTTATACCTGTTGACGTAGAATCTGAAGAATCATTAGATGTAAAATTAGTTATAGAAGCTACTTTGAAGAATGACCTTGACGTAGAAGCGAGCGACATAAGTGCAGGAAAAGCTAAATTTGAAGACAAAATAACTCCTGAAATAAAAGAAGAAGAAGACGTTCTAGTCGTTACAGCAACAGATGGTGAAGACACTATTGAAATAGAGTTTACTGAAGATATTAATGATAATGCATTATCAAGCAAAACTTTTAAAGTTGACGGTTATACAGTTAAAAGTGTAAAAGCTTCTGGTAGCACAGTAACTATAACTTTAACAGATAATATTGAAGCTGGTAAAGTTAAAATAACTCAAGCGCAACCGGTAGAAGACATGGCCGGAAACGAATACACTCATAAGGGTACAATTACCATAACAGTAGAAGGAAGCGGCGAATAATATCAACGCGAAAACTTATGAAACTTAAACAAAATAACCCTTGGCAGGTCATGAGAGCAACCGCTCTCATGGCACCAAGGGTTTTCTTTTTAATAAGAGGCAGATTTTCATACCCTGATTCCACAATCAAGACATAAAAATCTGCCTCTTATTTCTTACCTTTAAATAGCACACTTTGTGACATTATTCACTTCACATGAATTTAAACCTGAATTGGCATCTTGGTTTACAATTTTGTTAAACCTGGATAATACCTTATCCAACCTCTGACTGTAGTGCAAAACTTCCTCATCAAGTAAATTATAATTTTTCTCCTCAATAAGCTGGTTTAACCTAAGATGCATTTTTGTAATAAGGATGTACATAAGCTCCTTAGACATGACTTGCAGCCCCCTTTAAGAATTTTTTAAGAAAGCCACTTACAAGAAAGAAGAACAACTATAGTTTGGACATCCACCTTTTTCTATTATATCACATATCAGGCTAATTTCAAATAAATTTATTCAAAATACAAGTAAAATTTAGAGTTAAGTATTACAAAAAGAATATTATGGTGCAATTGCTGTAAAATATATATTCTTTTTTTTAATATAAATGTTATAATTGAAAATAGAGAGTACAGGTCACTTAAAATAAAAAAGAAAAGGGTGGTTCTTATGGACGAGAAAATTCTTATAGTAGATGACGAAAAAAACATTGTCGATATCCTCAAATTTAATTTGACCAAGGAAGGATTTACAACACTTGAAGCATATGACGGTGAAGAAGCTGTTAAAACAGCTTTAAATGAAAACCCTGATTTAATACTGTTAGATGTAATGCTCCCTAAAATAGATGGTTTTACAGTTTGCCGTAAACTAAGAGAGTCTATATCCACTCCTATTATAATGCTGACAGCCAAAGAAGAAGAAGTTGATAAGGTTTTGGGATTAGAATTAGGTGCTGATGATTATATAACAAAGCCTTTTAGTACAAGAGAGCTGATGGCAAGGGTAAAGGCAAATCTTAGAAGGGTTGCTGCAAATAATACAATGAAAGCACAAAAGGTATTGAAATTTGGCGATTTAGAAATTGATATAGACCGCTATGAAGTAAAGAGAGAAGGTAAGGTTATAGAACTTACTCTTAGGGAATTTGAATTAGTTAAATTTTTAGCATTACAGCAAGGTCAGATTTTTACAAGGGAAACCCTTCTTGAAAAAGTGTGGGGTTATGAATACTATGGTGATGTCAGGACGGTGGATGTAACAGTAAGAAGAGTGAGGGAAAAAATAGAGAAAAACCCCAGTGCTCCAACCTACATCTTAACTAAAAGAGGCGTGGGATATTATTTTAACAAGCAGGAGGACTAGATTTTTAATTTACCATGTACTGTTTTGCTAGTAAAGACATCAGGTGGGATTTAAAATCCACCTGATGTTAAAAAAGGGGAAGTATTATGCGGTTAATAAGACGGCTTAGATTTTTTAGAAGTCTGCAGTGGAGACTTGTTACAATTTTTATACTAATAGCATTTGTCCTCATGTCCACAGCGGCAGTATCCTTAAATCTTTTTGTGGAGTCTTTTTACTACAATACCTTTAAACAAGGTTTAGAAGGGGGATTTGAGAGAGGTTTTTTAAACCCAGGAGAGGATGCCACAGAAGAGGATGCAGAAAGAATAGTAAGGCATTATTCCAGTAATAAAGCAAATGCCATGCTGGACTTTTATTTAAATGACCATAAGACATTTACCATACTTGACGGAAGGACAAATGAAGTTAAGTTTTCAGATGAAAGGTCATTTTCCCAGGACTGGGAAAGTCTGAGCCTGGAAATACAAAAGTCAAAAAATTATCTTAAAGCTTTAGCCGGTGAAATAGGGGACAGCGAGTCTCTTTTTATAGTGGGGAATAAGGAGTATTTTGACTATGCCCGGCCAATAGAAAACACTCCCTTGATTTTTTACTTTAGATATGACAGGGAAGAATGGGCAGGTCTTATGGATGAGTTTAATAAAATAATACAGCTAAGCTTTCTGATTGCTATTATACTGTCGCTGCTTTTTGGATATGTTCTTTCTAAGACCATAACAGTCCCTATAGTAAACCTTATGCACAGGGCTAGGAAAATTGCTTCCGGGGACTTTGGAAGGGTATTAGAGGTTAAATCAGATGATGAAATAGGGAAGCTTACAAAAGCATTTAACTATATGGCAAGTGAACTTAAAAAGAATTTAAATGAAGTTTCAAGGGAAAAGAACAAAATTGAAACCATTTTAAACTATATGACAGACGGGATAATTGCATTTAATCTTAAAGGGGAAGTTATTCACATTAACCCTGTTTTAAAGGTGATGCTTGGAATAAAAGAAGAATGGGATATGAATTTTAATGAATTTTCAAAGAGGTATGATTTAGGTGTTTCAATTGAGGAAATATCATATCTTGAAACATATAAAACCAAAGAAGTAAACACAACCATAGGGGATAAATATGTAAAGGTTTACTTTGCCATTTTTACAGATGAAAACAAAAAGCCGGATGGTGTCATTGCAGTTTTTCACGATGTAACAGAACAGCAAAAATTAGATGAAATGAGGCGTGAATTTGTTGCTAATGTATCTCATGAACTAAGAACCCCTTTAACATCAATTAAAAGCTATTCAGAGACATTATTAGAAGGTGCTTTGGAAGATAAGGAAACAGCAACAAAATTTTTATCTGTTATTAATTCAGAAGCAGACAGAATGACAAGGCTGGTTAAAGATTTACTACAGCTTTCAAGACTTGACAACAACCAAATGAAGTGGAATATTACAAAGTTTTCTTTAGAGAAGCTTGTAAGAGATTGTATTCAGAAACTGGAAATTTCAGCAAATGAAAAAGATCAGACAATAGAATGCTATAAAATAGGGGATGTAGAGGATGTTGAAGCTGACAGGGACAGAATTGAACAGGTATTGATAAATATACTGTCAAATGCAATGAAATATACGCCTAAAGGCGGAAAAATAAGTATTTATGTTGGAAAGATGTACAGCAGTGTATATGTGAAAGTGAAGGATTCGGGAATTGGTATTCCAAAGGAGGATCTTCCCAGGATTTTTGAAAGATTTTACAGAACAGACAAAGCCAGGTCCAGGGAAATGGGAGGAACAGGTCTTGGTCTTGCAATAGCAAAGGAAATTATTGAGGCACATAATGGTGAAATTTCTGTTACAAGTGATATTGGAAAAGGTACTGAATTTACAATCAAACTCCCGGTAAAATGCGGACTTTGATGTAATTCAATTTTAAATGCCATGTAATTTAGCTGTAATATAACTATAGTATAATTTATCTATGGAGGCTTGAGGTAATTTCAAGGATTTATTACCCGGGTTTAAGAGGTGTGGATTATGTTGAAAAGATTAATAGGGCTTTTTGTTTTTGCAATGCTTCTGTTAGGGTGTTGCATAAGTACATATGCTAATGATACTGCTAATGTGCCTGCCGTTAATATAATAAACGATGGTACAAATCAGGAAGAACTAAGCCTAGATGATGCACTATTTAGAAATAAAGACACAGAGGATACAGAGCAGTTTTTAGTAACCATTACACGACCGGAAGGTGATGAGTCAACTTTTAGAAAATCGTACATAGTTTGTGGAAATTCAACTGCTGAAGGTATTACAGTTAAACTATATATGTACAGTGAAGAAAGCGGGACTTTTGAACCTTTTAAAAACACAGAAGGGGAAAGCTCATGGAACATTGGTATTTCAGGTTTTTTTATAAAGGAAATTGAACTTCCCAATGTAGGAGCTAACAGAATAAGAATTGCAGCATATAAAAACGGCGGCGAATTGGTATTAGGTGAAAATGCACAAGTTAATACTTTTACAGTTACATTACTTGACAGCGAGGTTAAGAACTCACTGAAAAGAGGTTTCTTTAACATTAATCAAATGCTAATGAAAATATTTGGAACATAAAGGTCTGGGATATTATATGTTCTTAATTAAAAGCGAAAGAGTTAAACAGTACATATTGATAATTTTAGTAATAACAAGCATAATACAAGTAGGTATCCTCTGGAACTATCAGAGAAGGGGAATGCCTACTAATTTTTTATGGAATATAATTAGCGCTAAAAATAACCAGGCAACCATTGATATGGAAGATTTTTTTAAACCTTTCAAAATAGTGGTTTCAGGCGGTTTTGAAAATCCCCACTGGGTATTAAATGAGGAAGATTCATATTACGATGAAATTTGGAAAAATGCCAAGCACTATTTAAAAAACATAATTACCCAGAAGAAAATAACAGACGAAAGGGAATATGGAGAAAGTAAGTGGAAGGATGTAATTGAAAAAAAATCATTTATCATTGAATTTAAAAATAATATAAGTTCAAATTTAATGGCGGCATTTCTGGGTGTGGCGACATCCGGCGGTATTAAACCACAAGAAATATATAAAATAGCAATTTTGCCTGCAGAGAATATAAATAACAATGTAAATGTATATATTTATGACGGTGAAAAGGTGTATCTTTATACAATGTCCTTTTATGACAAAGGGCTTAGCAGGTGGGATTATGATTTAATTATTGAAGAGTTGTATGAGGCGAAAAAAGAAAGCTTTGAAGTTGTAAGTGAAATAATCAGAAGTACAGACAGATCTCCCTTTTATTTCAAACCTGACGTTCTCATTGTGGCAAAGGGAAACAAATACAGAAGTTTTAGAAATGCCATAAGCAGCATACCTTTTGATATGCCTGATTTGGATTCTAAAAGCAGTGAAGATATTGATTTAATTGCTGAAGAAGTCCTTGGAAATGAAAAGGACAGCTTTATACAGAGTGTGGATATGGAAGATGTAATAGTATTTAAAAATTTCAGCAACAGGTATAATATTTACAAGGACGGGCTTTTAGAATACAAATATCTGTCTGTAATAGGCAAAAGAGACAAGGGAAATGAGACAGAGGCATTTAAAAAGGCGTTGGAATTTATAAAGATCCGGGGAAATTTAATTTCAGATGTTGATATTTATTTGGCAAAAGCTGTTGATGAGGGTGAATATTATTCATTCTATTTTGATTATAAATTTAATAATATGCCTGTAGTTGTAAACGGGTATCCCGTAAAGAATTCAGATAAAAGACTCAATCATGCAATTAACATTAGTGCAAACAGCAAAAGGGTTTTAAGCTGTGAGTGGGTGCTTAGAAATTTTAAAGCCGGGGATGAAGTTTTGGAGCTGAATATGAATTTTGGGGATTTGTTGGATGATACATTTGAAATGTATACTGACCTTGCCACCGGGGGATTTTCCATAAAGGATAAAAATGTGTCGTATGAGATTAAGTACAGTGTAAATACTGAAAGCATTGTGCCAACCTGGGTGATAGAAGGCATTGACGGCAGGCGGTATATCGTTCCAATGAAAGAAAAGTAAAGAAGGTGTATGGACTTGGACTGGTCAAAAGCTAAAAGCATTTTAATAGTGATATTTGTCATTCTAAACCTTTTTCTTGCAGGTGTTATAATAAAATTGGCAAATGATGAAGGCATATCCCAGGATACAATTGAAAATGCAAAAAAAGCTCTTTTAAACAGAGGAGTTATTGTAAATTCTGAAATCCCGTTATATAATAAAAAAATAGGGACATTAGTTTATGGTGATGAAAGTATAAATAAGAAGAGAATTGTTAAAAACTTTTTAGGGCAGGAAGAGTATATAAAAGAAGAGTTAACGGAAGATTTAGAGGAAGGTTCAAAAGAAAATTTAAAAGAAGACTTAGAAGAGAGTGCAAAAGAAAAAAATATGTCCCAAGAGATTATTGAAAAAGACGGGAAGGAAATAATTTTTAAGGATAACGATAATTTTATTTACAAAAACAAAAATTTGTCATATATTATAAGTGCAGACAAAAGCAGCGGGGAGGTACTTGATAGTTTAAAAAAACTGTTTAAAGGAACCGGTGTACCAATAAACCAGTTTGTATTTGATAAAATGGAAAACGGGGATACCTATATTTTTAGACAGAAGCACAATGAATTCTGGATATTTGAAAACTATATTTCCGTTCTTATGTCTAAAGAGGATGTTTTACAATTAGAGTGCAGATACAGGAAAATAGACGGGATAGAACAGGGCAGTGATATATTAACAGCTCATCAGGTTTTGATAAAAAACCATGACAGTATAAAAGACATAGAAATTGTAGCAATTGATTTGGGTTTTAAAGAAATTGCCGTTCAAAACGGAGCAAGGGAGACGACAGATGATATACCGGTATGGCGTATCAGGACTTCCGGAGATGAAGAGGTGTTTTACAGGGTATATGACGGTGAAAAAATAAATACACAGTAGTAGCGGCAGGATATAAAGTCAGCACATATTTAGATAGTTGGGGGCGTTACAATGGAAAAGTTAGTAATAGAGGGTGGAGTACCTCTAAAGGGTGAGGTTAGTATCAGCGGAGCTAAAAATTCAGCTGTTGCAGTAATTCCGGCAACTATATTGGTAGATGGACCATGCACCATAGAAAATATTCCGGATATAAAAGATGTAAAAGTATTAATTGATATACTGAAAAATCTAGGTTCTGAAATAAGCTGTGGCGGGGAAGGAACCATTACCATAGATTCTAAAAATATAAAATCCGGTGTAGCAACATACGATATGGTTAAATGCCTTAGAGGCTCATATTATTTATTAGGAGCTCTTTTGGGACGGTTTAAAAAGGCTGAGGTGGCACTTCCGGGAGGATGTGATTTTGGTTTTAGACCAATAGACCAGCATATAAAGGGTTTTGAAGCCCTTGGGGCAAAGGTGGAAATAAACCATGGAATAATAAAGGTGGAAGCGGAGAAGCTTACAGGAACGCAAATTTACATGGACGTTGTAAGCGTAGGTGCTACCATAAATATTATGCTGGCAGCAGTTAAGGCAGAAGGGGTTACAACCATTGAGAATGCGGCAAAAGAGCCTCATGTGGTGGATGTAGCCAATTTCCTCAATGCAATGGGGGCAAATGTAAAGGGAGCAGGGACAGATGTTATAAAAATTAAGGGAGTTCCAAACCTTTCCGGCAAGGCAATCCACTCTATAATACCGGATCAGATAGAAGCAGGCACCTTTATGATAGCAGCAGCTGCTACAAAAGGTGATGTAACTGTCAAAAATATAATTCCCAAGCACATGGAATCATTAAGTGCAAAGCTTATAGAAATGAATGTTGAAGTTATAGAAGGCGGGGACTGGATAAGAGTCAAGGGTACTCCGGATATCCACAGGGCAAATATAAAAACCCTTCCGTATCCGGGCTTTCCAACGGATTTGCAGCCTCCTATTTGTGTTATGCTGTGTTTGGCAGATGGCACAAGCACAATTACAGAAGGGGTTTGGGAGTCCAGATTCCAGTATGTGGATGAATTAAAACGTATGGGTGCTTCTATAAGAGTTGAAGGCAGGATGGCAGTTATTGAAGGGGTAAAGAAACTTACAGGTGCACCTGTTGAGGCACTTGATTTGAGGGCAGGGGCTGCCATGGTTGTTGCAGGTCTTGTTGCAGAAGGCAGGACAGAAGTGTATAATACATATTATATAAAAAGAGGTTATGAAAAATTAGAGGAAAAACTAGAGGCTTTAGGTGCCAGGGTAAAAGTAGTTAAATAGTGCGGGCATTTTAGAATTTAGACAGGAGATTTACAAATGATAAAATTTTGTAGTTTATATAGCGGAAGCAGTGGAAATTCTATTTTTGTTTCTTCAGGCAGGACAAAATTATTAGTTGACAGCGGTTTGAGCGGCAAAAAAATAATAGAAGCTCTTTGTTCCATAGGAGAGGATCCAACTGAAATATGTGCTATTTTAATATCCCATGAGCACAGTGACCATATTAAAGGAGCCGGGGTACTTTCCAGGAAATTTGATATACCTATATATGCAAATGAAAAAACCTGGTGTGAGATGGAAAAAGCAATAGGTCCTGTGAGTGTAAAAAATAAAATGTACTTTGATACAGGATGCGGTTTTGAAATAGGTGATATTTTTGTGAATGCATTTCCAATTCCCCATGATGCGGCAGAGCCTGTGGGTTTTAATTTTTTTGCAGACAATAAAAAGATAACAACGGCAACAGATATAGGTCACATGAACAGGCAGCTGTTAAACAACTTAGAAGAAAGTGACTTATTGCTTATAGAGTCAAACCATGATGTAGAAATGTTAAAGATGGGCAAGTACCCATGGTATTTAAAAAAAAGGATAATGGGGGAAAAGGGTCACTTATCCAATGAAGTGGCGGGAAAAGTAGTGGCTTACCTGGCTGAGAACGGCACCAGGCGCTTTATATTGGGACATCTTAGCAAAGAAAATAATTTTCCCCAGCTGGCATATCAGACGGTGAGCAATATATTAAGGGAAAAAAATATAGATATAGAGAAGGATATTATGCTTTCAATAGCATCAAGGTCGGAAGCAGGCAAGGTAGTGGAAGTTTAATGGATGTTTTTAAAAAGAGGTATATATATGAAGATTAATATAATTGCAGTAGGGAAGTTGAAGGAAAAGTATTTAAAAGAAGCGGTAAATGAATACAGCAAAAGGCTTTCTAAGTTTTGTCAATTAGATATTGTGGAAGTAAGCGATGAAAAGGCACCGGACAAATTAAGCAAATTAGAAGAGGAAAAGGTAAAAAAAAGAGAAGGCCAGAGGATTATAAAAAAAATAAAGGATGGAAGTTTAGTTATTGTTTTGGATATTAAGGGGGAGAAGCTGGATTCTGAAGGCTTTGCCAATAAACTTAATTCTTTTTTTATTTCAGGTAAATCAAACATTACATTTATAATAGGTGGTTCATTGGGGTTAGATGATGAGGTGCTGAATTTAGCAGATTTTCGTTTTTCCCTGTCAGATCTTACTTTTCCGCATCAGCTTGCGCGGGTTATACTTTTAGAGCAAATTTTCAGGGCGTTTAAGATTTTAGCCAATGAGACATATCATAAGTAAGAGGGCAGTATTGTCCTTATAACACAGTATAACATATTTAAATGTCTTTTGGAATGAAAGGCAGTGTTGTAATATAGTGTAAATTTTAGATGTGTTTGTGATATAATATTAGTATAACAATATATGATGGGCAGGTGAATAATGTGAGTCCGCTATCGAGAGAATTAATTATAAAGTTAGCAAAGGAAAATGACACAGAACTTCTCAAAGAAGTTTTAAATTATTATGCCTTTCTAAAAAACAAGAAAGAGAACGAAGTAAAGAAACAGTGGGAAAGCGTTAAAGAAGTCCAGCCCGATGAGGAAGAAATAAAAATCATTGATGAATTTGAGAGAAATCCTGAAAAGTTTGAGTTTGTCAGTATGGAAGAAGTTCTGAAGGAGTTAGGGATTAATGAATCTGAACTATAAGATTAGTATTAGTAGAATGCTTTAAAATTTATTAATAAACAGGATATTCATCAAAGAAAGAGAATTTTATCTGCTGTTTATAGATTGCCTGAAGGAGATGTAAAAAAGTTAAAGGGTTATAAATATTATAGGCTTAGGGTTGGACATTTTAGAATTATTTTTTCCAAAAATGACCAAGAACTCACAATACTAGTTATTGATATAGGAAATAGAGGACAGATATATGAGAATTTATAAATTTGTAGTATATAATGTAGGTCTTAAAAAACAAATAAACTATTAAAGAGGTGAAGTTTGCAGAAAATTTAAATGTGCAAACTTTGACTTTTTATGGTATAATATTTTGCATATATTTTTAATTATACAAATATAGTGTTGTTAAATTAGCAATATTAGACATGAGCTAAGGTTGGGAGGAGTTATTTTGAGCAAAAAAATTAGAATTGGTATTGTAGGATATGGGAATTTAGGAAGAGGTGTAGAAACCGCCGTTAAAAAAACACCTGATATAGAATTAGTTGCAGTGTTTACCAGAAGAGATCCTGCTGCTGTAAAGACAAATGACCCAAATGTTAGGGTTTTTCATGTTGATGATGCAGTAAAGTATACAGATAAAATTGATGTAATGATTCTTTGTGGAGGGTCTTCTTCAGATTTGCCAAAACAGGGACCTGAATTTCTCAAATTGTTTAATACTGTGGATAGCTTTGATACTCATGCAAAAATTCCAGAATACTTTGAAACCATGGATGCTGTTGCAAAATCCAGTAAAAAGATTGGAATTATTTCTGTAGGATGGGATCCAGGGCTTTTTTCAATGAACAGGATGCTGACAGAAGCGATACTGCCTGACGGGGTAGGTTATACTTTTTGGGGTAAAGGTGTCAGTCAGGGACATTCTGATGCAATAAGAAGAGTTGAAGGTGTAAAGAATGGCGTTCAGTACACAATACCTAAGGAGGAAGCCCTTGAAAAGGTAAGGGCAGGCTTGTGGCCGGAGCTTAGCAACAGGGACAAGCATTTACGAGAATGTTTTGTTGTGGCGGAGGAAGGAGCAGATAAAGAAAAAATAGAAAATGAAATAAAATCAATGCCAAATTATTTTTCAGATTATGAAACGGTGGTTCATTTTATTTCAGAAGAAGAGCTAAAGAAAAATCATTCAGCAATGCCCCATGGCGGAAGAGTCATACATACTGCTGTTACAGGAGAAGGCAATAAGCAAATTGTAGAGTTTTCCATAAAACTTGACAGCAATCCTGAGTTTACATCCAGTATTTTAGTGGCATATGCAAGAGCGGCTTATACTATGTATAATGAAGGGCACATTGGTGCAAAAACGGTATTTGACGTGCCTCTTTCATATTTGTCATATAAGCCGGCGGCACAGCTTAGAAAAGAGTTATTGTAAAAACAGGCAAGGTTTTTCCCTTGCCTTATTTTTTTGTTTATATATTGACATAATAAATAAAAAATTACTTTTATAAATATAAGTATTGATTATTTATGGAAATTGATATATAATAATCTAGAATTTTGTTTAATTATATAAAATTAATTATTTC
>LFRM01139317.1_pt1 | contig 21480 bp, 18 predicted proteins | sample 618341 | NCBI WGS metagenome assembly LFRM01 (sample SAMN03654438, study PRJNA283298) | anaerobic digester metagenome | isolation source: pool of bioreactors CSTR01a, CSTR02a, and CSTR03a thermophilic anaerobic... | place: Denmark: Kgs. Lyngby | collected 2014-05-21 | reverse complement strand
CTGGAAGGCCGTGTGCTGACCATTGCGCATGACGACTTTGACTATTTCACCGAATACACTGTCACCATACCGGCAGGGGCAGTGCAGACTGAGTCGGGAATTGCGAACGACGAAATCGTCTGGAGCTTTACCACCAAAGAAGACAGCGGCGGCGGAGAAGATAAGCCGGTCGCAGAAGTCGAGCCTGCAGACGGAGCCACGGGCGTGGCACTGGATGCTGAAGTAAAAGCCACCTTTGACCGCGATGTTGTTGAGGGTGACCTGAGCGGTGTCAAGATTGAAGCAGGCGGCGTGGCAATGGATGGCGTGACGGCTGCCCTGGAAGGCCGGGTGCTGACCGTAACTCATCCCGGCTTTGCCTTTTATACCGAATACACTGTCACCATACCGGCAGGGGCAGTGCAAACAGAGGCTGGAGTTGCCAACGACGAAATCGTCTGGAGCTTCACCACCAAGGAAGACGATACGCCGGTGGGACCCTACATCTTGACGGTTCAGACCGACAAGGCAATCTATGAGCCGGACGAAGCTGTTGAGGTGTCGGGTCTGCTGCTGGAAAACAATGAGGCCCAAAACCCGGTGCCGGATGTGGCAGTCGGCCTGGTTCTGTACCTGGGTGACGAGGAGGTTGCCTTTGAACAGACATATACGGATGCCACGGGAGCTTATGCCTGGACCATCCCGGCCAACACCCTTGAGCTGGGAGATTACCGGGTCTATGCGACGGTAAACGAGGCCACTGCGGAGGCAAGCTTTAAAGTATCCACTGAAGCAACCGGCAAGCCGGAAATCGAGATTTTTAAACCGGCCCCCGGTGACAGATATGTTCAATTGAATGCAGAAGTAAGCGCAACCTTCAATATGGATGTAACTGCGGCAGATTTAGAAGGGGTTAGAATCGAAAAAGACGGTGTACCCCTGGAGGGCGTTAGTGTCAGCCTGGAAGGCCAGGTTCTGAAGCTGAGCCATCCCAGATTCAGCTACAGGACTTTCTATGAAGTTATTATTCCGGCAGGCGCTGTGGAGGGCGAGACCGGCCTTCTGAACGATGAAGCAAGGTGGAACTTCAGGACCAGAACCAGCGGCGGAGGCGGCGGCGGGATCGGTGACGGCGACATCCTCTTGAGCGTTGAAAAATATGAACCCGGTAAAGACGCCAAAGACGTTGCCACCGATGCTGAAGTAAAGGCCACCTTTAATCTGGACCTCAAAGCGGTCGACCTGGGCAAAGTGTACATCGAGGACAGCAAGGGTAAAATTGTAAGAGGTGTTGAGGCAAGCATCAGCGGCAAGGTCCTGACCATAGAGCATGATGAATTTGCGGGCGGCGTCACTTACAGGGTAGTTATTCCGGCAAAAACAGTGGGCGTCAGGAACTCCAGCGAGACGAACAGGGAGGTCAGCTGGAAGTTCACCACCGCTGTTAAGGATATTGAAGAGTGCACCTTTGACGATGTTAGCGATGCCCACTGGGCAGCCGGCGTGATCGAGGAACTCTGCCTGAAGGGCTACATCAACGGTTATCCCGACGGTACATTCAAGCCGGATAACAACATTACCAGGGCGGAAATGACCAAGATTCTGGTGAAGGTACAGGGGCTCGAGGAAGCGGCTTCGGATAGCCCTCAATTCAAAGATGTTAACCCGTCAGACTGGTACTACGGTTACATTGAAGCGGCGGCCAGGGCCGGCCTGGTGAAGGGCTACGAGACGGGTGAATTCCGTCCCAACCAGAGGATCACCCGGGAGGAAATCGCAGCGCTGATCTGCCGGGCCATGGGCAAAGAGAGCGAAGCTGCTTCCCTGGCGAACGCAAGGACAGACTTTACGGATGACCAGGACATCGCTGCCTGGGCCAGGGGTTATATTGTAATAGAATTCAGGGAAGGCATTGTGAACGGTTATCCGGACCAAAGCTTTGGTCCCAAGAAAAACGCAACCAGGGCCGAGGTCTGCGCGATGGTCTCCCGCTATATTAATAGCGCGGACAACGAGTAGGATTAGCTGTCGGAATGGCGCTGTCTCAGACACAGCGCCATTCTTTTAAAAAGGCATCTGAGAGATGAGAGGTGATCCGTTTCCGGATGAAGTTAAAAAGAACCAGTTTGCTCCTGCTTTTTACGGCAGTCCTGGTTTTCTCCGGGCTGGTCAGCAACGCCAATTACAACCTGACGGCCGCAAGCGGTAACTATACCTTGACGGTTGGGACCGACAAAAATTCCTATGACAGTGGTGATGATACCGTTATTGTAGCGGGGAAGCTCCAGGGAGACAGTGACACAAGCAATGTATCCGTCGGCCTGGTTTTAATGAAGGGAGATTCAGCGGTTGCTTTCGGGCAAACCGCTACCGGAAATGACGGCCGCTATGCCTGGCAGTTTTCCACAAACAACCTGGAGCCGGGCGAATATAAGGTTGTTGCCACCGTTAATGTGGCGCGCGCAGAGGCAAGCTTCACTATACGGGAGGAAACTGTACCGGCATCTTACAAATTAACTCTGGGAACCGACAGGACAGACTATAGTCCGGACCAGTCTGTTGTAGTGTCTGGGTCCTTATTGAAAGACAACGGGTCTCGGACCCCCGTGCCGGACGTGGCTATCGGACTGGTCCTGTACCTGGGTGACGAACCGCTGGCCTTTGCCCAGAAAACAACGGATGTGGAGGGTGCCTTTACCTGGACCATTCCGGCCGGTACCCTGGAAGCCGGAGACTACAGGGTTTATGCTACGGCCAACGTTGTAGATGCTGAGGCGGCCTTCAGGGTTTCTGTGGAGCAGGCGGCCAAACCCGAAATAGAAGTATATCAGCCTGCCAAAGGAGCCACCGGCGTAGCTGTTGATGCGGAAATCAGCGCCACATTCAATATGGATGTAACGGAAGTCGATTTATCGGGAGTTAAAATTGAAAGTGATGGCGCGGCCCTGATCGGTGTCAGCGCAGCCCTTTCCGGGCGGGTTTTGGAGATAAGCCACCCTGACCTGGACAGCGGCAAAGATTACAAGGTCAGCATTCCCGGCGGCGCCGTTCAAAGCGAAACCGGCCTATTGAACGATCCTGCAAGCTGGACCTTTAAAACCAAATCCAGCGGCGGCGGAGGCGGCGGCGGTGACGACTGCTCCCCGTGAAGCAGCGGCGGAGGTGGAGGGGGAGGTTCCTCCTCGGTAGATTTAACAGTTGTTGTCTACGAGCCTGCCAGGGACGCCAAAGCTGTGGACCCGGCTGCCGTGGTGAAGCTTACTTTTAACAGGGAAATCAGAGCATTACAACTGGACAAGGTGTATATTAACGACAGCACCGGTAAAAAGGTTGAGGATGTTAAAGCAACCGTTGACGGTAAAACACTGCTTATAACTCACAGTACCTTTAAGGACGAAACCACCTACACCGTTTACGTACCTGAAGGTACGGTAGCATATAAAAGCGGCAGCACAAAAAACCGGGCTATCAGCTGGAGTTTTACCACCAAAGCAGCCGCCGCCCGGCCCGTTGCACCACCGGTTGACGGCGGGGATATACCTGAGGGCCGGGACGATTGCACGTTTTCCGACCTGCCCTCTTCCCACTGGGCCTATGGCGTGGTCCGGGAAATCTGCCGGAAAGGAATAATCAGCGGCTATCCCGATGGTACCTTCAGCCCTGAAAAAAGCATAACCAGGGCTGAGTTTACCAAACTTATAGCCGGGGCAACAGGCCTGGCCGAGGTGAAGCCGGCAAAGCCTTCCTTTGCTGACGTCAAACCGGGTGACTGGTACTACGGATACGTAGAGGCCGCGGCCGGCGCCGGCCTGGTGACAGGTATGGAAACCGGTGAATTTCTGCCCAACGAAAGGATTACCAGGGAGCAGATGGCCGTAATTCTGGTGCGCGGCCTGCAGCGGGAGGCAGCGGTCCAGGCCATTGTAGATCCCAAAACGGAATTTGCGGACGACCGGGAGATTGCCCCCTGGGCCAAGGGCTATGTTGTTGAAGCGGTCCGGGGAGGCTTGATCAGCGGCTATCCCGATGGTACCTTCGGCCCTAAAAAAAGCGCCACCCGGGCCGAAGCCTGCGCCATGATTTCCCGTTACCTGAACCAGTGAGACTGAACAGGTAGGACACGGGCGGGACAGGGGGATAGGTCCCTTGTCCCGCTGTTTCCCCGGAAAGCAAAGCAGAAAGGATTTGTAAATAAAAAGTATAATACTTTAAGAAAAGTCGAACGGAGGTAGCCCGGGATGATTACCCATTTGGCACACAGGGTTTTGTTAGCATGTTTTTCATTGATCCTTTGTCTTTTTCTGATTACTGCGCCTTCGGGCGGGATAGCAGCCGCGGGCTGAGGAGGGGATACATCGCCGCCGGTGGTTGCGAGTACAGACCCCGTCAATAATAGTACCCTTGTTCCGGTGGACAAGATCATCAAAGTAAACTTCAATGAATCCATTGATAGAGGTGATACATTTAACAGCATCACGCTTAAAGCAGGCGAAGAAAACGTTAATATTTCGGTCAGTTTGGGCTATCAGGCAATCACAATCCGCCCTTCTTCCAAGCTTGCTAATGGGACTCTGTATACAGTTACAATACCCAAAGGCGCGGTGAAAGATCTCAACTGCAATCTGTTAAAAAACACCTACACCTTTAGCTTCACCACCGTCAAGTCGGGCGACGTCAACGGCGATGACCAGGTGAATGTTGAGGACCTTCTCTTCATAGCGTCCAGGCTTGGTCCTGTGTCGGATTCCGACTCAAGGAAAGCTGACGTAAACAAAGATAATGCAGTAAATATTCTGGATCTGCTGGAGGTTGCACCCTTTGTGTATCAGTAATTAAGGGTATTATAATAGAAAAATGCTGAAATGAGAAATTTGAACAAATTAGGCAAAAGCTAAAAGGTAAAATAAGGTTAAATATTAATGGCACCGTTTTTATTAATTTAATTTGATCTGGAATAATTTGACCGGATTTGTGGATCTATAGTATGGAAAAACATCTGCAACCTTTGGTGCTTTAAAACAGTCTGAAAATACAACATAGAGACCGGAACCCGGGCTTTTGTGGCCCGGGTTTATCTGGACGGGCGAAGTTAAAAAGTGCCGCCATTGACAAAAGACAAATACCAGGGGTATACTGTCATCGGAAAAATTTGTATAATATTAACAGTAATGTAAGCAATTCTATAAAACCAATTCCGGCAAAGAAGTATTTTAAATAATATATATTCTATAAACTTCTATAAACCGCTTCTGGATTTCGGCTGCACAGGTAAAGATGCACATTATTAAGCATATATATTCCAGTTTCTTTATAATGGTTTTTGCGCTGGTGGATTAATACCATATTAACCGGGATGTAAGCCAGTAGTTTGTTTCATCTGAAGCAAATGAAACATTACAAAAAAGATGAACCAGATTATTGTTAAAGGCCGGGGTTGAAAGGGAGCTTACACCGGAGAGCGGGTGATTAGGTTTGATAAGAGAAAGAGCGAAGTCCTGGGGATATTCTCTTTGTTGTTTAGCAATGGTCCTGCTTTTTTTGACTGGTTGTTCACTTTGGATGACGTCTCAGAATGAAGGGGAAAGGGAAAGAGCTCTGGTTATAAAGCCTGAAGATTTTTGTATCTTCCTGTTTGAGTCTTCGGAAGAGATATACCGGGCCAACGTAAAAGACCCCGGGATGTGGGAGACGCTGCGCGACCTGGCGGCAGTGGATGAAGATTACGCGACGCACTATAACTGGCTCTATAGTACCTACAACAGCTGGGACGAGCACCGCCGCGCCCAGCTGCGTGAGATTATGACGGAATACCACCATCACCCTATGACCGAACAGCTGATCCAGAATGGCAGGCAGGAGGCCGGTTTGGACGAGGTTATAGCCTTTATCCATGAAGATCGTTTTTTTGGAAAAATGCGCAACACCCTCGTCGACTTTTACTCCTGGTACGGCTCCAATTACGCGCTGCCCCATTATCAGCAGATCCGGCCGCTTCTTGAACGAAAGGCCCTGGCAATAAACGCTCTGGTGGAGAAAGAATTTGATATTGTAAGTTTTCTGGAGAAGGAAACGGGCATTACCTTGAAGGAAAAACCAGAAGCTATCGAACTGCTGCTCAATATGAGGATTATCGGGGCTTCAGGCTTTTACCGGGATAAGGTCTCGCTGACCACTATCCAGTGGAACGCCACGCCGGAAAAAATTTGGGCCACGCCTTTCCACGAAATGAGCCATCCTTTTTTCCGCACCTTTACAGGGAGTATGTCTTTTAAATATCTGGCCGGCAAGCTCAAAAAAGACGAAAAACTTATGAAAATGTTCAATGAAGAAGTCCCTTATACCTGGGAAGGCTGGGTTGAGGAGAACCTGGTGGAAGGGTTTGCCCGCTACCTGAATGTACGGAAAGGGATCGCCCGGGACGTGGGTGAAGGGATTTATATCTTCGACCGGGAGTTTGCCCAGGCCCTGGTGGACGGTTTCGACCCCCGGAAAATATCCCTGGAAGACTTTACAGTACAGTTCTTAAAACAAAAGTACGATCTTTAAAAGCTTATCTTTCTTTTAAACTGATCCTTCTATAAAAACTGATCTTTTGAAACTTGGTTTTTTAGCACTAATACAACTCAACAAAGGAGTAAACACGTGGAACTGAACATGATCGAACTCCAGAAACTGATAGACCGCTGTCTAAGGGAAGATCTCGGCGCCGGTGACCTGACCACCAACAGCACCGTGCCGGCGGACGCCGTCTCCACCGGTTATATTCTGGCCAAAGAAGCTGGTGTGGTAGCCGGCCTGCCCCTGGCGGAAATGGTTTTCCGCCGGCTGGACCCTTCCATTGAGTTTCGCCCCCTGGCCAGGGACGGCGACCATGTGGAACGGGGCCGGGTTCTGGCTGAAATTACCGGTAAAGCCCGGGTCATTTTGACCGGCGAACGGCTTGCGCTCAACTTCCTGCGCCATCTGTCAGGCATTGCCACCAGGACCGCCCGCCTGGTTGAAATGGTTTCAGGTGAAAAAGCCCTCATTGTTGATACGCGCAAAACCACCCCGGGCCTGCGGCTGCTCGAAAAATACGCGGTCAGGGCGGGGGGCGGACATAACCACCGCTTTGGGCTGGATGATGGCGTGCTGATCAAGGACAACCATATCAAGATGGCCGGCGGGATCAAAAAGGCTGTTGAAGCGGCCAGGCGGGGATGCCCTCATACGGTCAGGATCGAGGTGGAGGTTGAGGATCTGGCCGGAGTCGAAGAAGCACTGGAAGCCGGCGCCGACATTATCATGCTGGATAACATGGATATCCCGGCCATGCGGGAGGCCGTGGAGCTGGTTGCCGGCCGGGCCTTGCTGGAGGCTTCAGGCGGGATCGAGGAGGAGGCTATCCGGGCTGTAGCATCTACGGGAGTGGACCTGATCTCAGTGGGAGCGCTCACCCATTCTGTAAAGTCCCTGGACATCAGCCTGGATATCAAGGAGACCAAAAGAATCTAAAGTAATGGAATAGAAAAAATACAAATAAAAAATATAAATAAATTATATAAATATTATGTGTTAAAAAGCAACAAATCATTTAATAGCAAATTATTTATAATGAATGTTAACCTTGACTAAAAATTCAGTTGACGAAAACTCCATCATTAGCTTACAATGAAAATACGGGGTTATGCCGCTTACTTTCAAGAAATTTTAGATGATCAGCTTTTTTGCACTTCCTCTACTTATCACTTATCACTTATAACGAGGTGAACCTGCTGAAAGAGTCAATTCTAAGGTTGCTGAAAAACAGCAGGCCCGAATACCTTTCCGGGGAAGAAATCTGCGGGAGCCTTAAAGTAACCAGGACTGCCGTATGGAAGCATATTCAAACCCTGAGGGAAGAGGGTTATGTTATTGAAGCCCGGCCCCGGTCAGGCTACAGGCTGACCGCTATTCCGGACCGGCTTTACCCGGTGGAAGTCCTGGACGGTTTAGCTACCCGCGTCCTGGGCCGGGATATCGACTATTATGAAGAAGTGGGCTCCACCAACGATGTGGCCAGGGAGTGGGCTGCTAAAGGCGCCGGGGAAGGCCTGCTGGTGGTGGCCGAGGAGCAGACGGGCGGCAAGGGACGGCTGGGCAGGCAGTGGTACTCTCCCAGATTTAAAGGCATCATCTTTACCCTGCTTTTGTATCCCCCCGTAAGCCCATCCCGGGTTTCCCAGGTTACCATGCTTGCGGCGGTAGCCCTGGCCTCTGCCATCCGCCTGGAAACCGGGGTCGGGGCCGGGATCAAGTGGCCCAATGATCTCCTGGTTGACGGCAGGAAAGTCTGCGGCATCCTGGCCGAGCTGAGCGCGGAGATTGACCGGATTGGCCACCTGGTGGTGGGCATAGGCATCAACGCCAACCAGGACCTGGGGGATTTTCCTGAAGATGTACGGGACAAGGCCACCTCGCTGAAGCTGGAAACCGGTAAAACAGTGTCCAGGGTCAGGCTTTTACAGGCATCCCTGGAATCCTTTGAACACTGGTACGGCCTTTGGCTGGAGCAGGGCTTTGAACCGGTGCGGGCTGCCTGGAAGGAGATGTCCGTATCCCTGAACTGCCCGGTGCGCATCCAGACCCTGGATCAAGCCTGGGACGGCTGGGCCGAGGATGTTGACAATGACGGCGCGCTGCTTTTGCGGCTACCGGAGGGAGATTTGCAGAGGTTTGTTTCCGGGGAGGTTTCCCTGCGGATGATCTAAGATTTTTTGTGTCATTAATGTAAACCATATTGATTGCAAGAGGTTTACAAATAGTTTCGAATAGCTACGCATAGCTACCAATAGCTACGAATAGCAAATCCAATAATTAATAATCTAATAAGAATTTAGAAACCGGCTACCCGGTAAACAAAAAACCCGGGTACCCGGTACCCGGTACGGGGGGTTGGTTAAATGAGCAGGTTTTCTGCCCGGGATATTACCCTGGTAGCGGTCTTTGCAGCCTTGAACGTTGTGGCGGCCATGGTGGCGCGCTACGGCGGGAGCGTAGTCCCTTTCAGCCTGATTCCTTTTATGGCCATGCTGGCGGGCGGCCTGCTGGGCCCCAGGCTAGGGGCAATGAGTATGGTGGTTTATATCCTGCTGGGTCTGGTGGGGGTTCCGGTCTTTGCCACGCCTCCCTTTGGCGGGCCTGCCTACGTGCTTCAACCCACCTTCGGTTTTCTGGTGGGATTTGTAGGCTGCGCCTATGTGGTGGGGCTGTTGCTTAAAAATAGGCAGCAGGGAGGTTTTCTCCCGTATTTTCTGGCTATGGCAGCCGGTGTGGCCGTGTATGATCTGATCGGGCTTCCCTACCTTTACCTTATTCTAACCTTTTATCTGGGCCGGACCGTCTCCCTGGGACAGTTGCTGGCCATCGGCTTTACTCCCTTTATAGTTCTTGATCTGGTTAAGGCGGCGGCTGCGGCAGCGCTGGCCAGGGCGGTTTACAGGCGTCTTTGGGCTTCCGGCCTGGGCGACGGTCGCAGCGGAAAAAAACCGGCCTGAAGCCCTGCAAGGGGAAAACTGCTGCCGGGTACAGCCAGGATCTAAATCCGCGGAGGAAAATTTCTGCCGGCTATAGCCAGGCTCTAAAATCCGCAGCGAAAAACTGCCTGAAACCCTGCAGGGCCTTGTTTGCCGGGCTCCACCTGGAAGGTCCAGCCCCTGTGTAACACGTTGCCGGGGAGCAATGGGTCATTAAGTTTTAACGAAAAGTTTCTTAATATTAATTCATTACGTATATCAATTCATTTCGCAGATTATTTCATTGCGCATATTATCTCATTTAGCAATCCATATATTGCATTTATTGCAAACACCAGGCAATATTGTCTGGTGTTTGCGCATTATTTACTATAATTCCCAGATCCAGTTCAAGGTACATTTTGTATAGTTCAAGGTACATTTTGCATCCAGTGTACGTAGTATGGTATTGATACTGCCTGGCTAAAAAGAGGTGAAGTTTATCGGCAATTAAAAGGTAATAAATACATTTAGATCATATATTAGTAATCGCTGCCTGGTCTTAGTTATGTTTTAGTTATTATTAAGCATCAACTCCAATTATAAGCATAAGTATGCAAATTTGCTGGATTATGCCGGCAGTATTGCAAAGCGGTATTTTCATAGCCCTTAATTTGAAGATGTCTTACCCTTTGACATTTTCAACAGATTTTTAATTCGAGGAGATGAAAGCATGAGAATTAGCGGTAACTGCCGGCTTGTTATCGCAATCCTTGTGGTTGCGGCCCTGCTGGTGACGCTGGCCGGATGCGGCAAGAAGGCGGAAGATGAGCCGGATAAAGTCTTAAAAGTGGGGTATTTCCCGAATTTAACCCACGCCCAGGCCCTGGTGGGATTCAGTGACGGAACTTTCCAGAAAGCCCTGGGGGAAGAAATTAAAATTAAAGAGTACACCTTCAACGCGGGTCCCTCGGAAATTGAAGCCCTCCTGGCCGGTGAAATTGACATCGGTTATATCGGCCCGGTTCCGGCCATCAACGGCTTTGTCAAGTCCAGGGGTGAGCTAAGTATTATTGCCGGGGCGTCCGACGCAGGGGCCGTGCTTGTGGCCCGGCCCGGCGCCGGTATAAAGAGCGTCAAGGACCTTGACGGTAAAAGGGTGGCCATCCCGCAGCTGGGCAATACCCAGGATATTTCCCTCAGGTACCTGCTGGACCGGGAGAACCTGCAGGATAGTTCCAAAGGGGGGACTGTTAATATTATTCCGGTGGCGAACCCGGACATTTTAACGCTGATTGTCAAGGGTGAACTGGATGCGGCCCTTGTTCCCGAACCATGGGGTTCAATCATCGTCAAGCAGGCCGGGGCTGAAGTTGTCCTTGATGCCGGCGAGGTCTGGCGGGACGGTAAATACACCACTGCCCTCGTCATCGCCAGCAACAAAGCACTGCGGGAACAGCCCGGGCTGGTCAAGAAATGGCTGGAGGCCCACGTTGAACTGACGGAGCGGATTAATCATGATCAGGAAGGCGGGAAAGCCGCCATCAACAACCAGATCGAGAAACTGACCAGGGAAAAAATCCCTGAAGATGTCCTGGACAGTGCCTTTGAGCGGCTTGTCATAACATACGACCCCGAGACGGATTCCATTAAAGAATTTGGAAAACTCTCCTTTGATTATGGCTATCTCAAGGAGCAGCCCGATCTCACCAATCTCGTCAACACGGATCTTTTAAACCAGGTGCTCCAGGCAAAGGGGCTGCCGCCGGTGCAGTAGGCTAAAGCGCCGGCGTGCTAAGCCGGCCGCTGGTTAAGGATCGGTGCCGCATTGTTGTTACAGCCGGCCTGCCGGTTGAGGGGGTGCCGGCGCCGCCGCTTAAACAGGGCCCTGACGGTGGAAATTGAAAAACGAAGCCTGACTAAAGGGAGTGGAGAGATGTTAAAACTCAAAGGCGCGGGAAAGATCTTCAGCACCAATAACGGAAAGATCAAAGCCCTGGAAAACGTCAATTTAACCGTTGCCAGAGGAGAATTCCTCTCGCTGGTGGGCCCGTCAGGCTGTGGTAAGACGACAGTTCTCAATATTATTGCCGGCCTGGAAAAGGCCAGCAGCGGCAAGGTCTACAAGGAAGGCAGGGAAATAACAGGGGCCGGGCCGGACCGGATTGTCATGTTTCAGGAACCGGCCCTCTTCCCCTGGCTGAGGGTCATCGATAATGTGGAATACGGAATGAAGATTGCCGGAGTGTCCAAAAAAGAAAGACGGGAAAGGGCTATGCATTATTTAAAAATGGTCCATCTGACCCGCTTTGCCCATCACTTCACCCACGAATTATCCGGCGGCATGCGCCAGCGGGTGGCCCTGTCCAGGGCGCTGGCCATGAATTCCGATATTCTGCTCATGGATGAACCCTTTGCAGCCCTGGACAGCCAGACCAGGAGAATCCTGCACACTGAACTCCAGCAAATCTGGTGCGCCACCAAAAAAACCATCATCTTTGTTACCCATAATGTCGAAGAAGCCGTCCTGCTTGCGGACAGGGTTATCGTGATGGCGGCCGACCCGGGTAGAATAAAAAAAGAGTACCGGGTTAATCTGGCCAGGCCCAGGGCACCAGAACATGCCGGCCTGATCCGGATTGTCAACCAGATCATGAAGGAGCTGAAGGAGGAGGTGGAAAAGGTTGCCAGGTCAGAGTATGACAGCGGCTGGTCTCTTCAAAAAAGTGCTTTTCTACTTAGTCCTGATAGCAATGTGGGAGGGAATATTTAGGACCGGCATCTGGCCTGATTTTCTTTTCCCCTCTCCCCTGGGTGTTTTTCAAAATGTGCTGGAAGGTTTTCAGGACCGCAGTTTTATCATTGCCATTGGCGCAAGTATGAAAAGGGTCATCCTGGGCTACAGCATATCACTGGTTTTGGGGCTTTCCCTGGGACTCTTAATTGTCGCCTCTAAATTTCTGGATGAGGTCTTAAGCCCGCTCCTGCTGGGCTTGCAGACCCTGCCCAGCATCTGCTGGCTTCCCCTGGCCATACTCTGGTTCGGCATTGGCGAGGACTCCATAATCTTTGTGGTGGCGGTGGGTTCTACCTTTTCCGTAAGCATGGCTACCCTGGGAGGAGTCAAGAACGTGCCCCCCATTTATATGAGGGTTGCCAGGACAATGGGCGCGAAGGGGATTAAGGCTTATACCTCGGTGATTATTCCCGCAGCCTTCCCCACCATCATCACAGGTATGAAGCAGGGCTGGTCCTTTGCCTGGCGGGCTTTAATGGCCGGGGAGCTGTTGTCGCCCAAGGACGGCCTGGGCTATATCCTCACCCTTGGCAGGGACCTGCACGACATGAATCAGGTCGTTGGAGTCATGATTATAATTATCATCATCGGACTGATTATCGACAAATTTATATTCGGTAAAGTTGAATGCTCAATCAGGCAGCGCTGGGGCCTGAACAGGGCCTGAGCAAAGCAGGCAGTCAGTCTGCCCGGGCTTTTCATCGGTACGGTAGCTCTTGCCTGAATAAGGCCCGGGCCTGGCAGAAGGGGACTGGAGTGAATTAATCTTGAGTCTAAAACCGCACGGCGGAACACTGGTTAATCGCATGTTGACAGGGCCGGAACGGGAAGAGGCCCTGGCCGCGGCCGGCTCCCTGCCCGGCCTGATCCTGGATGACTGGGAAATCTCGGACCTGGAACTGATTGCCAACGGCGCCTTCAGCCCGCTCCGGGGTTTCATGAAGAGAGAGGATTACGAAAGCGTTGTCAGCCGGATGCGTCTGGCAGATAACACGGTCTGGAGCATCCCCGTGGTTCTGGACGTTACCCCGCGGGAAGCAGATAAACTGGAACAGGGTAGTCCGGCCGCGCTCTACAGCGGGGAGAAAGAGCTTTTGGGGCTGCTTCAGGTGGAGGAGGTTTTCGAATATTCCAGGGAACGGGAAGCCTTAAATGTCTACAGGACCATGGACAGGGCCCACCCGGGAGTAAAGCGGGTTTTTCAGCGGGGCCCGTATCTGGTGGGCGGGGAAATCACCCTGCTTAACAAAAGGAGGGTACGGCAATTTCCCGAAATGTTCCTGGATCCGGCCGAAACCAGGCGTATTTTCCAGGAAAGGGGCTGGAAGCGGATCGTCGCCTTTCAAACCCGCAACCCCATCCACAGAGCCCACGAGTACCTCCAGAAGTGCGCCCTGGAAATCTGCGACGGGCTTTTTATCAACCCCCTGGTGGGGGAAACAAAGGGCGACGACATTCCGGCAGCGGTCAGGCTGGAGTGTTATCGTACCCTGCTGGCTCTCTATTACCCGGCGGAGAGGACCTTTATCTCTGCTTTCCCGGCAGCCATGCGCTACGCAGGGCCGAGGGAGGCCATTTTCCATGCCCTTGTCCGGAAAAACTACGGCGCCACCCACTTTATCGTCGGGAGGGACCATGCGGGTGTGGGGAATTATTACGGCACCTATGAGGCCCAGTTAATTTTCGAGGAGTTTGAGCCGGAGGAACTGGGAATTACCCCGCTCTTTTTTGAGCATTCCTTTTACTGCAGGGAATGCCGCGGCATGGCCAGCGCTAAAACCTGCCCCCACACTCAGGCCAGCCATGTTATTCTGAGCGGCACCAGGGTCCGGGAGATGCTGGCGGCCGGGCTGACACCCCCGGAAGAATTTACCCGCAAAGAGGTGGCCGATATTCTCATCCGTTATTATGCTCAAAGGGCAGCCGGGCAATTATAAGGTTCTCCTTTGTTCATGGATTCAGGGTCCGCAAATTCAGCCTGCTTTTCTTCAACATGTAGCCTCATTTTTGCTTGCCCTGCCGCCAGGGTCTCTGTTAAAATTAGTTGTTAAGATAAGTTGTCCAGAATAAAAGAAAAAGAAGGAAAGCAGGGACGCCTGTGGTTCTGGTTTTTGATGTAGGTAATACCAATATAGTTCTGGGAGTATTCCGGGATAAAGAACTGGTGGCGCACTGGCGGCTCTCCACATGGCGCAACCGTACCTCCGACGAATTCGGAATTACTTTAAAAAATTTGTTTGACACCTCCAAGCTGGAAATGAAGTCGATCAAGGCGGTGGTTATTTCTACGGTGGTGCCGCCGCTTACCTATACCCTGGATAAAGCGTGCCAGAAATACTTTAATGTCACCCCGATCATGGTGGGTCCCGGGATCAAAACAGGGCTTCCAATCAAATATGAAAACCCCAGGGAAGTGGGCGCCGACCGCATTGTCAATGCCATAGCCGGCCTGGAGCTCTTCGGGGGCCCGCTGATTATTGTGGATTTCGGGACGGCCACGACTTTTTGCGCCATCAGCGCCGCTGGGGAATACCTGGGCGGGGCCATAGCGCCGGGTATCGGCATCTCCACGGAAGCCCTGTTTGCCCGGGCGGCCAAGTTGCCCAGGGTGGAACTGGTCAAGCCCGCCGGGATCATCGGGAGGAATACGGTCAGCAGTATGCAGGCCGGTATTTTTTACGGTTTTGTGGGACAGGTCGATGAGATCGTCAGGCGCATGAAAAAGGAACTGGGTGAAGACACTAAGGTCATCGCCACCGGTGGCCTGGCCAGGCTGATCGCCCAGGAAAGCTCGGTTATTGAGCGGGTTGAACCCTTACTGACCCTGACCGGCCTGAGGCTTATTTACGAAAGGAATAAGCAGCGTTGAGAATCGGCCCCGTACAGCTGGAAAACCAGGTGATAGCCGCGCCCATGGCCGGCGTCACCGACAAAGCCTGCCGCATCCTGGCAAAGGAGGCCGGCTGCGGCCTGGTCTGCACTGAAATGGTGAGCGACCAGGCTCTTTTGTACGGCAACCCTAAGACCTGCAGCCTGCTGGATATCTCAGGAGAAACCGGCCCGGTCAGTGTGCAGATCTTCGGATCCTGCAGTGAATACATGGCCAGGGCTGCTGAAATTGTGGAAAGCCGGGGGGCTGCCATAATTGACATCAATATGGGCTGTCCCACACCTAAAATTGTAAAAAACAACGAGGGCTCGGCCTTGATGCGGGACCCTGAAAAGGCCGCTGCCCTGGTAGCTGCGGTGGTCAGCCGGGTCAGGGTCCCCGTGACCGTAAAAATGCGCAAGGGCTGGAGTGAGGATACGGTCAACGCTGTAGAGTTGGCGCAGCTTGTGACCGCCGCCGGCGCGGCCGCGGTCACCGTGCACGGCCGTACCCGCGACCAGTTTTATAGCGGCAGGGCCGACTGGGAGATCATCGCCGCAGTTAAAAGAGCCGTCAGCGTACCGGTTATCGGCAACGGGGATATCCGGACTCCCGCCGACGCCCGGGAAATGCTCCGGCAGACGGGCTGTGACGGCGTCATGATCGGGCGGGCAGCCCTGGGCAACCCCTGGATCTTTAGCCGGACCGTGCATTACCTGAAAACCGGTGAACTCCTTCCCGGCCCCACCAACGGTGAAAGAATCGCCACAGCTCTGAGACATTTCGACCTGCTGGTCCGGTTTAAAGGGGAAAACGTGGCGGTCCGGGAGATGCGCAAACACGCCGCCTGGTATACCCGGGGTTTGAGGAATTCGGCCCGCCTCAGGGAAACAATCAACAGGGCCCAATCCCAGGAAGAAATTAAAGATATTTTGACCTTGTTTCTCTCCGGCGAGTCTGGTGCATAAAACCTTATGCAAATAAAAATATCCTTTGCAAATTCCGGGCAGATATTCTGCTCATATACTGCGCCAATCCTGTGTAGGATCCTGCTCAAATATCCTGTGCAAATCCTGTACAAATATTCTGCTCAAATATATCTTCTGCTATATCCTCTGCCGCCCTCCGGTCGCCGCAGGTGTCCTGTTTTGAGGACGCCTGAGCTTGTGTGCCGGATAAAAATCTTTAAAGCTCTTGAAAAAGGGCTTCTTTTTTTGCTAATATTGGTATGTACACAATGATGTGCACATACTTTGAGAAAAACCGGGCAACTTATTAAAAACACCGGCAACTACCTTAAAATAGATATTTTCATCATAAATACCATTGTAAGGGGCGGAGGAATACTTGGATTTAATCAGGCTTGGTGAAAAAATTATCAGCAGGCGCAAGCTTAACAATGTTATCAACGAGATCCTCGGCCTCAGGGCAAAGGGACTGTCTCAGACCGAAGTCGCCTCCCGTCTGGGCGTGGACAGGACCCTCGTCTGCCGCCTGGAAAGCCTGGGGGAAATCAGGAAAGGGCGCAGGCTGGCCGTGGTCGGCTTTCCGGTTCTGAATAAAGAAGAAGTCCAGCAGGCTTTGGAGCGCGAAGGTGTGGACTTTATCTTTTTGATGTCGGAAAATGAGCGCTGGGAATTTATCAAACAAAAAAGTGGTATCGACCTTTTCGATTCCATCATGGAAATGATCGCCAAAGCCCATTCCTTTGACCATATTGTTATCATCGGCTCAAACAAGCGGATTAAAATTTTTGAAGCGGTGCTTGACAAGGATGTGGTGGGGTTTGAGATCGGGGAGTCGCCCATTCAGGAAGACAAGTATGTAGATACCGGAAAAATCATCGAATTAATCCGGGCGATTAAAGAATAGGAGGATGTAGCTATTGCAAAATTTTGCCTTTATGATCCACCCCATGCATGCCGGCGACATCGCCAGGAAGTTTAAGTTTGCCCGGTTTGTACCCGACCGGGCTATTGAAAAAGCCTTCTCCCTGCTTCCTCCCATGAAGGTATCCCACATAACCGGGATTCGCTCTCCCTATGGGGAGGCCGAGGGCTGGTTTATCGCCTGCCCCTTGACGGTCCGGCTGTTGATGAGCCTTCCCCAGGAATACGTTCTCAATAAAATAATCCAGGGAGGCCGGGTGGCTGAAAAACTGGGCGCTAAAATTTTAGGTCTGGGCGCTTTCACCAAAGTTGTGGGGGATGCCGGTGTCACAGTTGCCAGACGCTTAAAGATCCCGGTCACAACAGGGAACAGCTACACCGTTGCCACGGCCATCGAAGCGACCCGGGAAGCGGCCAGGGTCATGGGGCATGACCTGAAGAATTCTTCCGTTGTGGTCATGGGAGCCACCGGCGCCATCGGGCGGGTCTGCGCCCTGGTGCTGGCCAGGGAAGCGCGCAGGATAACGCTTGTGGCCCGAAATGAGCGCAAGCTGGAGGAACTGGCCGTTAAAATTCTTTACGACACCGGACTTGCTGTAAAAGTCACCTCCGGCAGCAAGAAGGCCCTGCAAACAGCTGACGTGGTAATCACCGTAACCAGTTCCATAGACACAGTTATCGAGCCGGAGGACTTAAAGAGCGGCGCTGTTGTCTGCGATGTAGCCCGTCCCCGGGACGTATCCAGGCGGGTAGCCGAGGTGCGGGATGATGTCCTGGTGATCGAAGGCGGTGTGGTGGAGGTTCCCGGGGACGTGGAGTTCAATCTTAATTTCGGATTCCCCCCCCGAACGGCCTATGCCTGTATGGCTGAAACCATGGTGCTGGCCCTGGAGCAGCGCTATGAGAGCTATACCCTGGGACGGGAACTAACAGTGGAACAGGTGGAGGAGATTGCTCAGCTTGCTAAAAAACACGGATTTAAACTGAGCGGCTTCCGGAGTTTCGGTAAGGCCATGACGGAAAAGGAGATTGCCGGAATTAGATCCCGGGCTTCTGAGCAGAAAATTGCCCGGCCCTGTCAAATTAAATAAAAGGGAGCTGGATGGCCTTGACAAAGCAGGGCCGTCTTCTTATAATGTTTAGGAAAAGCGGCGCCTTGCAAGCGTACGGTTATCCCATTATATACCTGGTTTAAAATTTTTCAATTTTGTAGACATTGATGTACGGGCATAATGCGCTGCATTATACAAGCACTGCAAAAAATTATGTTTTTGCAGTGCTTTAAGTGTAGTTTAGGGCTTTTTGGAAAGCCGCAGAATAATCATAATCTTAGACATAAGACATATATTGTTTTGTAACTTTTAATACAGGGGATAAGGAGATTGTGTGCATGAAAGAAAAGGAAGTAATCCTGACCGTAGATGGTCTGAAAATGCTGGAGGAAGAGCTGGAGGAGCTCAAAACCGTAAAAAGGAGAGAGGTTGCCGAGCGGATTAAGCAGGCCATCGGTTTCGGCGATATCAGTGAAAACTCCGAGTATGAGGATGCCAAAAACGAGCAGGCATTTATAGAAGGCCGGATCCTGACTCTGGAAAAAATGCTGCGCAACGCCAGAATAATTGACGACGAGAGCATTGCTACCGATGTGGTATCCATCGGCTCAACGGTACTGCTCAAGGATCTTGAGTACGGAGATCAGTTTGAATATACAATAGTGGGTTCGGTGGAAGCCGACCCGGGAGCTAATAAAATATCCAACGAATCCCCGGTGGGCAAGGCTATTTTAGGGATGACCAAGGGTAATGTTGTCGAGGTCAGCGTTCCGGCCGGGCAGTTGAAATACCAGATCTTAGATATATTGCGCTAGAGAAAGAAGGTCACATATTAAATGTCAGAACATAAAGCCCGGGAAGTTAACAGGGCCGGTGCGCCGGCCCTGCAGGCAGAGGAAGATCTCAATGAGCTGATGCGGGTACGCAGGGAAAAACTCAACGAAATGCGGGAGAAGGGGATCGAGCCCTACGGCGGCCGTTTTGAGCGGACACACTCGGCCCGTGATATTTTAGACCGTTTTGAGGAACTGGAAAACAAACCGGTAACCATTGCCGGCAGGATAATTTCAAAGCGCGGCATGGGCAAGGCTTCCTTTGCCCACATCCAGGACGCCAGCGGCAGAGTCCAGATTTACGTGCGTTCCAACGATGTGGGGAAAGACGCCTACGAACTCTTCGGCAAACTGGATCTGGGCGACATCATCGGGGTTAAGGGCAATGTTTTTAAAACCCGGATGGGGGAAATCACCGTATCCGTTGAGCAATTTGTTGTCCTGGCCAAGTCGCTGCGGCCCCTGCCGGAAAAGTGGCACGGCCTGAAAGATGTGGACCTGCGTTACCGGCAGCGCTACCTTGACCTGATTGTCAACCCGGAAGTCCGGGAGGTTTTTGAGACCCGGAGCAAAATTATCCGGGAAACCCGCAATTTCCTGGACAACAGGGGATTTTTAGAAGTAGAAACGCCCATGATGCAGACCATCGCCGGAGGTGCCGTGGCCAGGCCCTTTATCACCCACCACAACGCCCTGGATATCAACCTGTATCTGCGAATTGCGCCGGAACTATATTTAAAAAGGCTTTTAGTCGGCGGCTTTGAAAAAGTTTACGAGATTAACCGTAACTTCAGGAATGAGGGTATCTCCACCCGGCATAACCCTGAATTCACCATGCTGGAGCTGTACCAGGCCTACGCGGACTATTACGATATGATGGACCTGACGGAGGAACTAATTTCCCACCTGGCTTTCAGGGTTCTGGGGACTTACAGGATTGAATACCAGGGTACCCCAATTGACCTCTCTCCGGGGTGGACAAGGATCCCCATGCTGGAAGCCGTTAAACTGTATACCGGTCTTGATTTCAGCAAAATTAAAACTGATGATGAAGCACGCCGGGCGGTCAAACAGTCCGGCCTGGGGCTGGAGCTGGAACCCTCCGACAACCGGGGCAGTATATTGAACAAGGTATTTGAGGAGCAGGTGGAACCCAGGCTGATTCAGCCCACTTTTGTCATGGACTACCCCGTTGAAATCTCCCCGCTGGCCAAGCGCAAGTCGGAAGATCCCGATCTGACTTACCGCTTCGAGCTCTTTATTTACGGCCGGGAGATGGCCAACGCTTTTTCCGAACTGAACGATCCCATCGACCAGAAGGGGCGTTTTTTAAAGCAGGCGGAGAAGAGGAAAGCCGGCGATGATGAAGCGCACATGATGGATGAAGACTACATCAACGCCCTGGAATACGGGATGCCCCCGGCCGGCGGCCTGGGAATCGGCATCGACAGGCTGATTATGCTGCTGACGGACTCTGCTTCCATTCGCGATGTCCTGCTTTTCCCCTTGATGAAGCCCCGGGAATAAAATATAAATATGGGTGAAAAATTTTTCCGGACAGTAACAGACAGATGCCGTAAAGCCTTCGTAGATTAATTTTTACAAAAAGTCTTAATCTTTAAAAAAAGCAAATTATCCGGGCTGTTTTAGCTTAAAACGGTCCGGATTATGTTTTTATGCGCTATGGGACATCCTTGACAAAGAGCGACTGCTCATGCTAACATGAAAACCCGGGATCACATTAAATGTAGCTTTTTGTAATTTGCCGTTGCCGGAGATGGAAAGTCAGGGTTATAATTATAGGCGGCAACAAAGCCAGAAAATACTACTTGACGTTAAAGCGGCAAAGATGATAAGATAACAAATGTCGCGCCGGAAGGCGCCGGCAAACAAGAATCACGGTCTTTGAAAACTAAACAGTGGATGGATGTAATTTTGGTAGTTGGTAGTTGGTCGTTGGTGGTTGGGATTAAGGAGGAAACCGCAAAAGCGAATCCAATCGCAGAAAGTGGTTTTCAACAAACAATCCGGCTATCGGCAAAAACAACCGGCTACCGAACACATGACTCTCGTCAAGCGAAAGCAAAGCGAGCAGTACATTCCGAAACAACGCGTGTAAGACGAGGGAAAGAGGCGAAGCCAAACCCCCTTGTCGAACACAAAAAACGAGCCAATCAAACCTTTTAATAGATTTAAGAAATTTATTGGAGAGTTTGATCCTGGCTCAGGACGAACGCTGGCGGCGTGCTTAACACATGCAAGTCGAACGGGGGTTACATTGAAACCTAGTGAAATGTAACCTTAGTGGCGGACGGGTGAGTAACGCGTGGATAACCTGCCTATCTGACCGGGACAACACCTGGAAACGGGTGCTAATACCGGATACGCTCATAGATTCAGAAGAATAGATGAGGAAAGGGGAAACCCGCAGACAGATGGGTCCGCGTCCCATTAGCTAGTTGGAGGTGTAAGAGACCCCCAAGGCGACGATGGGTAGCCGGCCTGAGAGGGTGAACGGCCACACTGGAACTGAGACACGGTCCAGACTCCTACGGGAGGCAGCAGTGGGGAATCTTCCGCAATGGGCG
>LFRM01080531.1_pt1 | contig 21521 bp, 23 predicted proteins | sample 618341 | NCBI WGS metagenome assembly LFRM01 (sample SAMN03654438, study PRJNA283298) | anaerobic digester metagenome | isolation source: pool of bioreactors CSTR01a, CSTR02a, and CSTR03a thermophilic anaerobic... | place: Denmark: Kgs. Lyngby | collected 2014-05-21 | reverse complement strand
TTATTCCTATAATTTAAAGGATAATCGCTAGTCGTTTTTATTGAAATTTGATAAACTCAGGATTATTTCATTTAGCCCTCTTAGAGAGTCTAGTACAAAGCTGTTCATACTGCCAAATTCATTTCTATAATCCAGGCCAACATCACTTCCCATTTTTGAAACAGCAAGGGGTATTGTTACCCCCACCATAATATAGGCTAGGGCTGCTACTGCTGAAAGTATCCATGAATAGCGACCTATGAAGAAGACCATGAAAATCGATGTCAAAAAGGCTATGGCAATGGGAGAAATTGTATGGGCATAAAAAACTTCAAGCAGTTCAATATCACTGGTAATAATAGAAATAAGATTGCCCTTGTCTCTACCTTCAAGTTTGGCTGGAGCCAGCCTCCTCAGCGCTGTAAAAACATGGTTTCTTATTATCGCTAAGAGCTTAAAAGCAATATAGTGGTTTGAGAGCTGCTCTATATACCTTAGTATCCCCCTTGAAAGGGCAAAGACGCTGACTAGTATAAAGATAGTCCTAAGTGAAAGGCCAACCTCAAATCCCAGACCTTGAACCAAGGCAAATCCGCCAAGAATTGTTATATCTACCCCAGAGATTTTAATTTCGCCTCTAAATCCCGGATGATTACCCATAAGCAGCGAGGCAATGGTGGACTTACCTGAACCCGACTCTCCTACAAAGGAAACAAAGCTTCCTTCCTTAATTTCAAGATTAACTTTACTGAGGACATCCCTCTTATCGTAGGCAAAACTCATATCTTCAAAGACTATATCTCCAGTCCTCAGTTCTTCCCCTTCAAGCTCATTTGCGTCTAGGTCAAGGATTCTAAAGATTTTTTCACTGGCTGACATGCCATTCATAGCATTATGGAAAAATGAACCTAAAAGTCTAAGAGGTATAAAAAACTCGGAAGATAACATTATAATTGCAAAGGTTCCAGCAAAGGAAATATTTCCCTTTAAAAATTCTGAGACTGAAACAATTACTCCCAGTGCTGCTCCTCCAAAAGCAACTAAGTCCATTATTGTAATGGAATTTAGCTGCATAGTTAAAACCTTCATGGTTATAATCCTAAAATTTTCTGCCTCAACATCCATCTGATTACTTTTTTCCTCGTCAGCCTGATAAATCTTTAGGGTAGTTAGGCCTTGAATGTTCTCTAAAAAACTGTCCCCCATCTGAGTATAGCTACCCCAGTATTTATTAAGGAGCTTTTTTGCAAGCTTTTGAACAGCCACTATTGATATGGGAATTAGTGGAACACAAAAAAGTAGAACCAAGGCTGACTTAAGGTTTACAAAAGAAAGAATCACAAAAAGGGTAAGGGGTGCCAGCAGGCTATAAAAGAGCTGGGGTAGATATTGACCAAAGTAGATCTCTAACTGCTCTACTCCCCTCTACTGAAACCTGAACCACTTCTGAGGTGGACACTTTTTCATTATAGGAGGCGCCTAAATCTAGGAGCTTACTATAGATGTTCTCCCTTAAGAACTTCTTAACCTGAGAGGCAGCCATAAAGGAGGTCCTAGAGGTTAGAATACTAGTTATAACCCTTACAGAAATAACAGCCATCACAATGAGCAGGGTACTAAGCACTAGCTCTTTGCTGGCCGTTTTATTTAAAACTGCTTCTAGTAGCCTGGCCACGCTAAATATTGAAACCACATTGGCCAGAAGGGCGAGCCAGTTGATAAAGACCGTGAGGCCAATATACTTCTTAGACTCCCCTAGTAAATTAATTAGTCGTTTGTTAAATACTCTCTTCTCCTAGTTTTTGTTTTCTGCCTTCTATGCGCTTTCTTCTCTTATCTTTAAAGCTCTGCCAACCGTGATCAAGAAGCATTAAAGGATGCTTGAAGATCATCCTTGGGCCTGAATATTTCATAACCTGGCGGATTTCCTCTCGTCTGTCTTTCTTATAGCAATGGACATGACAGTTAGCGCAGTAGGTCTTGGTTTCCATAAAGGGGCACTTATCCACCCTCATGCTGGAATAGTCAAGTAGGCTCTGGCAACTAGGGCACAATTCCTTCTCACTTCTATCTATATGTTTATTGCCTCTGCAATACACCTCTATCATTGAGGCAAGGACAGCCTTTTCCTTTTCTCTCTTGTCATCAATTACATTTAGGGTAATAGGCTCTTTTTTTACCTCTAGGTTAATTTTTTGATTCAATGGCCACCTCCCTCTTGGTCTCGGGTTTAATGGTCTTGATATGGAAGGTAAAATAATAGTACTTAAAGACTATAATAAAGCCAATGAAGACCCTGACCCAAAATAGTTTGACAATATAGGCAGAAACTAGCAGTACCGATGAAGCAAAGCTCAGTAGTTTTACCTTTGTTGCCATGGTCATAGATCTTGTGGCTACAAAATCCTCCAAGTGGTTCTTATAAAGCTTAGTTGATAAAAACCAGTTGTTAAACCTTACAGAACCCCTGGAAAAGAAGTAAGATGCTAACAAAAGAAAGGGGGTTGTTGGTAAAACGGGTAGGATTACTCCAACAGCTCCCAGGCTAAGAAAAATAAACCCCAATACTATGTAGACACTGTTTCTAAATTTATTTTTCATCTTTTTATCCTTTCAGATATATGTTATAGGTCTCATTTATCATGGGTAAATGATAATGATTTGCATTTAGACTAACATTCCTCTTTATCAATGTCAAGCGTTTTACTAGGAATTAGCTAGCCTTTAAACTAAAAAAAGAAGCCCTATTTAGAGCTTCCCACTTCCTATATCCATCCCTTCTTCTTAAAGAATCTAATCATAAATGCAGTTATAATTGCAGATAGAACCCAAAAGCCTAGATAGCCATACTTCCACCCTATCTCCGGAAAATGTTTAAAGTTCATTCCATAGATTCCTGCCATAAAGGTAAGAGGAATAAATATGGTTGAAAGGATGGTAAGTACCTTCATGATGTCATTGGTCCTATTACTGATACTGGAAAGATAAATATCCAGCATACCTGAACAGATATCTCTATAGGTTTCTGTTAGATCTATTAGCTGAAGCATATCATCATAGGTCTCCTCAAAGTAGCCAAGGCTCTTCTCCCCTATTTGATTATAGCCTCCTTTAATTAACCTGCTTGTAGCGCTTCTCATAAGCCAAAGAGTCTTTCTAAGGCCAATAAGATCTCTTTTTAATTTATAGATATCACTAAGGGTTTCTTTTTCGGGCTCTATTAGTAGTCTATCCTCCACCTCGTCAATTCTTTCTCCCAGTTTTTCAAGTAAATCAAAATAGCCTTCAACACACTTGTCTACTAGTTGAAAAAATATCCTATCAGCAGAGCTTTCTGCTGAACCTATCCTAGCTTCTATCTGCCTATATAAATCTTCAAAGGTCTGGCTCTCATCTTCATCTATAGAAATGATTAACTTTTCAAAAAGAATCAGGCTTAGCTGTTTACTATAAAGCCGCCCTTCTTTATTAAGCCCAATATCTTCAAGAATGATAAAGATATAGTCGCCATAGTCCTCTACTTTGGGCAGCTGCCCTAGATCCAGGATATCTTCAATAACCAAAGGACTAATACCCAGACTCTGGGTAAGGCTCTCAATCAAAGTCCTATCAGCTAGGCTACTTATATGAAGCCAGTTTACTGAGTCCTCAGCTAAATCAAGCTTTTCTAATCCCTCTAGATAGAGGATCTCCAGGCTTTTGCTATCAATTTTTAAATGCTTGAGTCTACCTCTATCCATTTGTCCTCTCCTTTTAGGCAGCATAAGAATATTTCTAAGTCTAATTATAACATTCCCATGGCAACTGACAAGATTACTTGCCTTCTGAGAGATTGACAAGGGCTTGACAGAAAACAGAAAGTACCTTAAGGTAATTAATGAACTCAATAATCTCGGTAGGTGAGGTTACTCTAAGGATATGGGTTGTTGCCGTAAAAGGATGGAAACATTCTGCACTGGTCAGCAGGTTTTGTCGCAAGGCTTAATCTAATACAACTTCAGCGCCTTAGAGAGCCAAAACTTGAACGATTAACAAGTTATCTCCATCCAGGTTTTGATGGAGTTTTTTATTTTTTGAAAGCTTTCTGTTTAGGCGAAGACCTGGCCTCCAAAGTAAGGCGGATGGACCATACATTAGTAACGCATACCCCCTTTTTGCTGATGCTTTTTCTAACTTTCATCAAGTAATCCACCAGATTAGAGCTAAAATAGCCAGTTGCAATTTGTTCTTATATTTTGCTAACTAGAAGGAGGAACATAATATGAAAATTAAACTTGTAAAAGAACTGATTGAAAAGAAAAAATACATTGAACTACAAGAAAGCCTAAGCCAAGTCCAAGAGACTAACCTTGCCAAAATCCTTACAGAACTTGATGCCCCTAGCACCCTACTGGTCTTTAGAATTCTACCTAAGGACCTAGCCGTTGAAGTATTTGCCCATCTAGAAAAGAACAAACAGCTGGAAATCTTAGATTCCTTTACTGATAAAGAAATTGGGATCATAATCGAGGAACTTTTTTTTGACGATATGATTGACCTTATCGAAGAGATGCCAGCAAATATAGTAAAGAAGATTCTTGCCCAGTCTAAGGATGATGAGAGAGAACTTATAAATCAGTTTCTTATGTATCCTTCCCAATCTGCTGGAAGTCTTATGACCATCGAGTATGTGGAACTTAGAAAACATATGAGGGTTAAAGAGGCACTAGACCAGATAAAAAGAATTGGCTTAAACAAAGAAACTATCTATACCTGTTATGTGACAGACCAGGACAGGTTCTTAGAAGGGGTAGTTTCCCTGAGAAGCCTGGTAATATCCGATGAAGAAGAGTTAATTGAAAATCTAATGGATAGGGATGTAATAAAAGTTCAAACCCATGATGACCAGGAAGAAGTTGCAAAGATATTTCAGGGGTATGGCTTTCTAGCCCTTCCAGTTGTTGATACAGAAGGCCGTCTAACGGGAATTATTACTGTTGATGATATAATTGCTGTTATCGAACAGGAGGCCACAGAAGACTTCCAGCTCATGGCAGCCATGTCTCCCTCTGAAGAAGATTATTAAAAACCGATGTCTGGACCCTTTCAAAAAATAGGCTACCCTGGCTAATGGTGCTAATGATTTCAGCCACTTTTACAGGTAGAATCATGGGTAAATACGAGGATATTCTTACCTCTGTGGCAATACTTGGGACCTTTGTACCCATGCTAATGGACACAGGAGGAAATGCCGGTAGCCAGTCATCGACTCTGATTATTAGGGGCCTAGCCCTAGGAAATATAAACCCAGGGGATGGCTTAAAGGTCCTTTGGAAGGAGTTTAAAATTTCCTTTACTGTTGGTATCCTCCTTTCCATATTGAATTTTGTGAGACTTATGCTCCTAGAGAAGGTTGGAGTAATCATAGCCTTCACTGTTTCACTTACCCTACTTATCACTGTAATTATGTCCAAGGTTGTAGGTGGAGTTCTTCCTATCATTGCTAAAAGACTCAAGATGGATCCAGCTATCATGGCAGGCCCACTAATAACAACCATAGTTGACGCCATGAGTTTACTAGTCTACTTCGCTGTAGCTACAAGCCTTCTAGGCCTATAAAAATTTAAAGAGGTATCTGGGAATAATAGTTATCCCAAATACCTCTTTACTTACTTCCAAAATCATTTATCCTTTTAATTATTATCAGACACATGCTGCTTTATCTCCAGCACCTTCTTATTTAGGTCTTCCATCTTTTCATCAAGCTCTGATACCTTAAGCGCTGCATCTCTAAGCTCATCTTCCAAAGTTTTTGGAATTTCTCCATCATACTTATAATAGATCTTATGCTCTAGACTTGCCCAAAAATCCATCCCCGCTGTCCTAATCTGAACCTCTACATAGGTTTCTTCCACCCTATCGGATAGATATACAGGCACCTGGATAATCATATGAAGACTTTGATAACCATTAGGCTTGGGCGTCTTTATATAATCTTTGGATTCAATAATTTTAATGCTCTCAAGTTTTTCTATCATCCCAGCCACCAGGTAAATATCCGATACAAAGGAACAGACTATTCTAATCCCAGCAATATCCCTTATATTTTCTCCAATTGCCTCTAAGGACATTTCTACATTTTTCCTATTCACCTTACTGAGTATACTTTTTGGCGACTTAATTCTGGTTTTGACATGCTCAATAGGATTGTAATCATGGATTTGCTGGAACTCTTCATTTAATATATTTATCTTGGTATTTACCTCATCTAGTCCAAATCTATAGACCATGATAAATCTCTTCAGATCCTTTTCTATGGCCCTTAAATCCTGAGAAGATATTAGTTCATTTGTTGGCATATAGGGCTCTCCTCTACAATCATCCTAGACTCTATCCCTTAATAAAAATCTAGAATTTAACTTAGAAGTTTGTCACTTTAAATGGCTAGAACTTTTTGAAAGTTTTAAAGATTATTTTCAATGGTATAGTTGGCAAGGACTGCGCTGAACCACTCATCAAAACCACTTGAAATTGCTTCATCCAGGAGAATTTCTCTAATCTCTTCACTTAACTCTTCCAGCTTAGCCTCAGTTCCTTCTACCCTATCAACCAGCATTATTATATGGAATCCAAATTCTGATTCAACGGGCTTACTAATCTCTCCAACTGCCAGATTAAAGGCTGCCTCTTCAAACTCTGAAACCATCTTACCCCTGCCAAAAAAGCCAAGATCTCCTCCAGAGGAAGCACTACCATCTATGGAGTATTCCTTAGCTAGTTCTTCAAAGTCCTCTCCCTTTTGGAGTTTTTCATATATTTCATCAGCCAAATCCTTTTCTTCCACAAGAATATGCTTGGCACTTACCTCTTCTTCGGTACCCAGGCTATCCTTGTTTTCCTCAAAGTAGGCTTTAATATCTTCATCAGTAATATCAATGCCAGGCTCCATTAATTTTTTAACCAGCATATTAATGGTTATATTTTTTACTATATCGTCGCGCTTATAGCCATAGTAGGCTAACGCTTCATTAAAAGAGTCTTCTCCCCCATAGGAGTCAATCATGATATCAAGATCAGCTTTAATCTCTTCATCACTGACTTCTATTCCTTCCTTTTTAGCTTCCTGCTTAATAACCGTTTCACTGATAAGGCTTTCTAGGGTCTGTGCACCACTATTGGCTACAAGAATTTCATATAAATCATCCTTGGTAATAACCTCATCATTTACCTTGGCGACCACTTCACTATTTGAACTGGAGCAACCCACTAAGGCTATGCCCGCAATTAGCAGGAAGCCTAGAATCATCTTTCTTACTGTTTTACCTTGATCTTTCATTATTTCCTCCGTTTTTCCTTGTCTCAAAAAAAGACGTTTTTCTAAAACCAACTTAAGTATGGTTATAGAAAAACCTTTACTTCATAAAGAATCATACTCACATCCACTCTGGGGCTACTATAATTCTTCTGTTCCTCAACCTAACTAATAAAATCTATTATTAACTTCCAATCTTAATTGGAACTTAAATCATGCCCTAAATACAATTCTACCCAATACATTCTACAACTCAACATTAAGGGCTTTTAATTATCATCTTCCTCTATAGGAATGGAAAATCTATAGTTAACCTCTCTCTCATTTATAAGATTAATAGCTACCTTAGCACTTTATAAAATTTAAAAGAAGGAAATGACTCAACAAAATATCTACTAAATCCATTAAAGTACCTATACTATCTTCTTTTTAAAAAAGGACCCAGAAAAAATCTGGGCACTTTTAAATATCCTTAAGTGGCTGTATAGATATATTTTCTAGCAATCGCCCCTAACGGTATACTCTTCATTTAATCTCATAATATAACCGTCTTCTCGTATTCTCCTAAGAGTTTCATTAACAAAACTTGGAGCATCTTCTATGGCTTCTTCAACTACCATAATACCCTTTTTGGCAATCTCTTTTTTACCTAACATCTCAGCTCCTACAATAAGTGGAACAGCTGTAAGTGGGGGCATATTACCTGCTACCCTACCTATATAGGAAATATCTTTTCCATCTTTCTTACCATGGATTTCAACTGCTGCACAAGCAGTAACCTCTTCAAAAAGTTTTTTAAGATCTTCATCTGTCATTTGCTTTTTAAGGGACTTTTGAGCCACTAAAACGCTCAAAATAAAGTCTCTAGGGCTTATTTTAGTTCCCTTTACCACGAGCTCTTGCTCAGAAGTCAAGCCGGCTAAGGAAATTTTCTTAAAGCCTTCGTAGGCTGATAGAGGTTCCAAACTAAATCTTACAGAAAGATTTTTAACATTTGGGGCATATCTTGGGAAGGTGAAGACCTCTGGGTGGCCAATTCTTGTAACTTTACGTTGACCAAAGCTGTCTCCGAAGTCAAACTCCCACTCTCTCCTAAATGAGGGCTCGGTTAGGAGCTCTCCATCCTCTATATATGGAGCATTGTGAATACACTCAAGAACGTGAGCTAGAACAGCTGGTCCGCCTGGCTCCCTCTCGTCGGTTGCAAAATAAAAGATTAGTTCGTCCATACTATCAAAATATCTCTGGTGAGCACTGCAGCCTAATACAGATAGAAAACCTGGGCTAGCACCTAGTCCCATAATCATTGTTAGGCCTTTTTCTTCAGCTCTTTTAGGTAAATCAGAGTTAAAGATTTGATAGAAGGCATCTATGTCATCACAAAAATCTATGTAATCCTTACCAGCTTCTATTGTGGTCTCAATAATGTCATAGGCTAATAGATGGTAGGGTCCTGTGCAGTTGGCAACTACATCGCAGTCTTTAATAAGCTCATATAAAGCCTTTTTATCACTGACATCAACCTGAGCTGCCTTAACGATTGGAGAATTAAGCTCCTCAATTACCTTCCTATTTCTTTCGATATTTCTCGAAGAAATAACTACCTCATCAAAGATACTACCCTGACTAATAAGGTTTCTAATTCCATAAAGGGCCTGAGAACCTGCTCCTCCAAGTACTACTAGTTTCATTTTCTTTCCTCCTTTTTTCTTAGATAATTAATTGTCAATATTATATTGCTACCCATAAAAGTAAAGAGTAACACATATGTTATATTAATAACATTCGATGCTTTTTTATACTTATTTATCTCCCCACGGTACATTATCTAATTACCAAAAGCAAAGGTACTTAAGTGATTCCCCCAGGGCACTCACTTAACCATTAATACACCAAGGAGAGCCACTTTAATATTGCGATAATAATAGCCCTTTGTAGTTGGGATAATCGCCAGTAATTGTGATGAAACAAATATCATATCCGGAAGAGAGTAGTCATTTTTCAAACAAAATGCAATAATAACTTACTCTATATTTGAGAATATATAATCACAATTTAGCTGAAATATAGGACATAAAAGTGGAGATATTCCTTTTGAATAAAAAATATAGCATTATAAATGAATGATTGAGAATTAAAAGATAGATCCAAAGAGCTAGAAACAGAATATAAAATAAAAGTATAGAAAGCAGAATAAAAAATCCGATTAATATCATCTAATTTCTTTGGCTTATTTATAAAAAGAAGGCTTGGTTATTTATGCTTTCCCTCTTTTTCCCTCTACCACTGCCTATATCAAAAATCTCAATTTGGGTGTACTAACTAATTTATTTATACTATTAAAGCAGGAAAAGCCTTGAAATTCCAAGGCTTTTTGTATTAATTGGTGGAGATGAGGGGAATCGAACCCCTGTCCAAAAATAAATTACTTCAGGCTTCTACGAGTGTAGTTGTTTTATAATTCCCATTAACCTAAAACAACAAATTATTAATGGGCTTGTCTCTAAATTACCCTAGGGTGTCGAGACTCCACCCTATTCCTACCTCTGATAATTGTCCTCTATCCGGCGTCAGAGGTCAAGGCCTTGAATAGAAGAGCTGCGTTAATTACGCAGCGTAAGCAAAATTATCGTTTGCGTTTAAATTTATTACCCCAGTTCTTTAACGTGTACCCCAAGGTAAAAACACGACCCGCTTCCCTGAGCTTTCTATCCCTGTCGAAACCTGTACATCCCCCTATAAATATCGCTCCAATTGCCTCTTAACATCCCTTTCCTTTTGAGCTTCCCTCTTATCATAGAGTTTTTTCCCTCTGGCTAGAGCTATTTCCATCTTTACCAAACCCTTTTTATTTACATAGATTTTAAGTGGCACTATGGTAAGGCCTGCTTGGGTAACCTGGGCATGAAGCTTTTTTATTTCCCTGCGGTTGAGCAGGAGTTTTCTTTCCCTATAGGGATCAACGTTCTGAAGATTACCTTCCCTGTAGGGCGCTACATGCATACCCACAATGAAGGCTTCACTACCTTTTATTTCTACATAGGCTTCTTTGATATTTACTCTACCCTCTTTGATGGACTTAACCTCAGTACCAACTAGGACTAGGCCTGCCTCAAATTCTTCTAGTATTTCATATTCATAATAAGCTCTTCTGTTATTAGTTAGTATCTTCATCAGCTCCTCCGCCAAATTATTATAGCTTATTTTAGTGGAATAATCAACCTTCCCCCTTGACAAGATAGGCTTCAGAGGTCTAGAATTAACCTATCTTGCGGGTGTAGCTCAGTGGCAGAGCCCTGGCTTCCCAAGCCAGTCGCGAGGGTTCGATTCCCTTCACCCGCTCCATTTTTCAGGAGGACAAATGAAGTTAATTTCAGCAAAGGCCAGTGATATCCCTTGGATTAGAAGTCTTGAAAGTCTTGATGAAAATAAAAATTTCGTATGGCAGGCAAGCTACGAAGATCATCTCAGTGAAATTGATGACCCAAGTAGTTTTCTTTTTGTTCATATAAATAACCATGGAGAAAAGGTTGGGTTTTCACTTAATGTTTTTAACCAAAGAAGCTGTAGCTTTGAAATCAGAAGACTTGTTATAGATAAAAAGGGTCAAGGCTATGGCAAAACCTCCATGCTGGCTCTGCTAGACTTTGGGTTTAATGAATTGATGGCACAAAGGGTCTGGCTAGATGTCTATCCTGATAATGAGATAGGAATAAATCTCTATAGGAATCTTGGTTTTGTTCAAGAAGGGTATCTTAGAAGAAGCGACTTTCACAGAGGAGACTACCAAGATCAGCTAATCTTCTCCATGCTAGTAGAAGAATACAAAAACATCATATAAGTTTTCTTTAACTCCATTGTTATTTGGGTATAATATCTCCTACAACAATAGGTATTTAAGGAGGATCTTATGGATCTTTGGTTAAAAAGTCTTATTACAGATACTCCCCAAGAGGGATTTGAACTGGCTATTACCATGGCTCGCAAAGGAGTAGCTTATACCCAACCTTCAGCTGATGTTAGAGATAAACTACGCTCAGTATACTCTGAGGATCCCGATAGTTTGACTGCAGCCTCCCAGGTAATTGCCATTAATTTTCAAACTGTGGCAGCGGCCAACAACTACTGGAAGGATAAATAAAGCCACGCAGACCCTTTGTAGGGTCTTTTTTCTTATATGAAAATTTTTTTGTTTTCTCATAATGAATTTTTTTGTTTTCTTATTGACATATATTATTTTGCTGTTATAATTTTCTTTAAGATAAGAGCTTTGAAGGAGAGAAAGACCTTTCCCATGTCGGAATCAGAGAGCCTGCGTTTGGTGCGAGCAGGTCCCGTAAAGATTGGTGTAAATACACTCCTGAGCTGATAAACTGAAATTAGTAGGTTTATCCGGGTGCTCCCGTTATAGAGCTAGGGTTGATGGACCTGAAAAAAGAGAGGCAGTCTAACTGCAAAAAGGGTGGTACCGCGGAGTTACTTCGTCCCTTGACATTTTGTCATAGGAGGAAGTTTTTTTATTGGCAAAATGTTTCTCCATCAAAAATATAAAAAAGAGGAGAAAGATCATGACAAACACAGGAGTACAATTTTTTTCAGGAAAAAATATTCCGCTGGAAATGCACAAGGTAAAGATGGTACAGAAGATTAACCTTCTGCCCGTAGAAGAAAGACTTAAAGCCATCCAAGAAGCAGGTGGCAATTCCTTCCTACTTAAAAACAGGGACGTTTTTTTAGACATGCTTACAGATAGCGGCACCAATGCCATGAGCGACAAGCAGTATGGTGCCATGATGGTGGCTGATGATAGCTATGCAGGTAGCGAAACCTTCTACAAACTGGAAAAAACCCTAACTAGGATCTTTGGAACCCAGTTTTTCCTCCCCACACACCAGGGAAGAGCCTGTGAAAATATCCTGGCCCATGCCTTTGTAAAGCCGGGTTCAACTGCTATAACTAACTATCACTTTACAACCACCATGGCCCACGTGACCAGGCTGGGTGGTAAGATGATAGAGCTAATTAAAAAAGAAGGGCTGGAAACCACATCAACTGACAAGTTCAAAGGAGACTATGATTTAGATTTACTAGAAGAAACCATAGATAGCATTGGCCCTGATAATATTTCCTTTGTTAGAATTGAAGCTGGAACTAACCTAATTGGAGGCCAGCCTGTATCATTAGAAAACATGGAAGCAGTGTCAAATCTATGCAGAAGCAAGGGAGTCCTACTAGTCTTTGACGCCAGCCTTCTAGCCGATAACCTCTTCTTTATAAAGACTAGAGATGAAAAGTTTAAGGACTGGTCTATTGAAGAAATCTCCAGAAAAATTGCTTCTCTTATGGATATTACCTACTTCTCAGCCAGAAAACTTGGTTGTGCTAGAGGCGGTGGAATCTGCACCTCTAGTCCTGAACTCTTTGAGGCAATGAGGGAACTTATTCCACTCTTTGAAGGTTTTCTTACCTATGGTGGCATGTCAGTTAGAGAGATGGAAGCCCTTAATGTAGGACTTGATGAAACCATGGACCTAGATGTAATAAGCCAGACCCCCATCTTTGTAGAGGCCCTAGGTAACGAGCTCCTAAAGGCTAATATTCCCCTTGTAACGCCCTTTGGAGGCCTAGGTTGTCATATAGATGCCAAGAAGTTCTTGCCCCATATAGCCCAGGAAAACTACCCAGCAGCGGCCCTGGTAACTGCAATTTTCATAGTTTCTGGAATCAGGAGTATGGAGAGGGGTACCATGTCAGAGCAGAGAAATGAAGACGGCAGTGAGCACCTAGCTTCAATGGAACTAGTCAGACTAGCAGTTCCTAAGAGAGTCTTTACTCTATCCCACATACTCTTTGCAGCAGATAGGATCTCCTGGCTCTTTGAAAACAGAGACCTAATCGGTGGCATGGAGTTCACAGATGAACCCAAAACCCTTAGATTCTTCCTAGGCAAACTAGCTCCTATAGGAGATTGGCAGGAAAAACTCCTAGCTAAATTTTTAGAAGATATGCCTTCTGGACTTTAAAAAAGGGGACCCAAATCGGGTCCTCTACTTTTTTTTCTATCCAAGACTTGTGCGTCAATAGTGCAATGTTAACTCCACAAAAGGTTCCATTTCTGCCTAATGATATGGTATCGTCGAAACCCCTTTCATTAAAAGATTTCATGAAAAGTAATTTTGCCCAGCTAACGTATTTAAATATCATTCTTCCAGTAATAACACATTTTCTGGCGGCACATAGAGGAATTCCGGCAAAATTGTTTCTTTATTTCCTTTGGGATATTTCCACCACATATTAGCTGTGGCCTTACTGCTTGCATTTGCATTTTGAAATAACACATTCCATTCAAATGGGCTTTCGATTCGCTCAACAATTCTAACAGGGATTGTGTTTTCCTGGCTCTCCCATGAAGTAGGTAGAAAATAGTGGGCTCTTATACCTACATGTGTTAATCCATCAGGTATGGGGTCTTTCACAAACAAATCCATATCCCAATCTATGGCCCTAACTTTATTAGGCCCAATTTTTGAAGCTCGAGAGAAGTTTCTGCATCCGGTGAGTTGAGCTGCTATGAGCTTAGTGGGTTTTGCAAACATATCGTCACTGGGACCAAAAGCCTGGACTTGACCTGTATCGATTATCATAAGATTTTGGCAAATTTTGTAAGCTTCATCTCTGTTATGAGTAACCATAATAGCCTGTCCCTTGTACTCGGCAAGAAGCTTCATCATTTCAATTTGTAAGGCTTCTTTTAGGTAAAAATCCAGGGCAGAAAAAGGCTCATCTAAAAGTAAAACCTCCGGCTCATAGGCCAATATTCTAATTAGGGCAACTCGCTGCTGCTGGCCTCCGGAAAGTTGAGAGGGATAACGATTTTCAAGTCCGTTAAGTCCATAACCTTTAATAAGAGCGGCTATTTTTTTATCTTTTTTTTTTCCACTTTCAGACATGCCACATGCAACGTTTTGCTTGACTGTCATATTGGGAAACAGAGCATAATTTTGGAAAAGATAACCTATCCGTCTTTTTTGTGGCTTAACATTAATCCCTGCTTGCGAATCAAATAAGGTTTTACCATTAACTACAATTTTGCCCTTATCAGGAGTAATTATCCCCGCTATGCATTTTAGGGTCATACTAATTCCGCTGCCTGAAGACCCCAATATTCCAAGGGGATTTCCATCGGACTCAAAATTTATCTTCAGACTGAAATCTTTGTAATGTTCTGTAATATCTACTGATAAATTCATAGTCTAAAACTTCTTTCCTGAATGTCCCTTTCCCTACTCGTAGCCCAATTCATGGCCATAACAACAAAGAAAGAGACCACCATAAGTATAGCCACATATGCGTAGCCCCCTTCATATCTCCTCCCGCTACAAGAGAATATACTACAAGGGGCAGGGTACGTGTTTTTCCCACAATATTGCCAGCAATCATGGCAATTGCTCCAAATTCTCCGAGTCCTCGAGCAAAAGCCAGTATTCCCCCCGCTACAATTCCTGGCAGGGCCAAAGGCATTGCAACCCTCCTAAAAATGCTGAATTCGCTCATACCTAGAGTGCGCGCTGCATATATCAAAGTCTGATCAACTTGCTCAAATGCTCCCCGAGCGCTACGATACATAAGTGGCAGAGATATAACTACCGCTGCCACTACAGTTGCACTCCAGTTAAACACAATTTTCACACCCATCCATTCTAGTAACCAGCGCCCTAAGGGTCTGTTTACACCATTAATATATAGGAGTAAAAACCCCACCACCGTAGGAGGTAAGACTAGGGGCAAAGTTAGTATCCCATCAACAATTCCTTTTATTTTTTCGTTTCGTATAGAAACCACAGCCCAATCTGCGATTATGCCCAAAATAAAAGTAATGGCCACTGATAGGGATGCAGTTTTCATCGAAATCCAAACAGCAGAAAGATCCATATATAACCCTCTTCTTTCGGTTGATGGTGTCTTAGTCTATATTGGCCTTAAATCCATTTGCTTCAAATACGCTTATAGCCTCTGGGCTTTGGAGAAATTCCAAAAATAATTCAGCAGCTTCTTTTTGAGGAGCATCAGCCAAAATCCCAACAGGATAAGTTACCTTTGCTTTTAAACTTGATTCTGGAGCAGTTGCCAGTATTTAACCTTATCAGGAATCTGAGCTGCATCTGTGGCATATACAATGCCCACATCAGCACTTCCTTCTGCTGCCTGATTCAAGACTTCTGTCACATTGGTTCCCCGGCTGGTTTTGGCCTGGATAGCGTCCCATACTTTTAGATTTTCCAAGGATTTCTGGGAGTACTGGCCAACTGGAACACTGGCAGAATCCCCTAGTGCAATAGTATCTGCTTCCACAATACGCTCGAAGGAGTCAATATCCGTATCTGATTGCAAAGAAGGACAGCATAACCCACTTTCCTGCCTTTATAAAATTAAGTTCAACTATCCTTCAAAAAGAGTCTATGTCTAACAAGTTATTTCCCACTCAAGACGCTTCCATAATCGGCTATTAACTATTTGAGGACCTAATTGAGATTAGTTTCTTCTCATTTAAATGGTCTTATTTTTTATAATAAATCCTCCTATAATCCCATTGCTGTTTTCCTTGGGCTAGAATTCATTCGCCTTAAACTATAGATAAAGCATAATAGTATATGAAGACTTGGTTGCCAGATATATTTCCTAGAAGGCCTCCCTATCTACCTGAGCCCGCTAAAAAATAACCTCTCAACTCCTTTTTTTATGACTAGCTATAACTGAACCACTGCTTCTCCTAATCTTCTTTTCTTTGCAAAAATAACAAGTAGGAAAGCTCTTTTGTTATAAACATCAAAATATTTTTATTGGTATTGTTGTTTAAGATATACAAATAAGCTACAATTGACAATTTAGCCAGTCAACTGATAGAATAATCCTGGAATTATGAAAAGCTGTACGAGATGTCAAAGGAACGACACCTAAAATAGTCGAACCAAGTTAGAACATGAAGCCAAAAATTACTGGCGTGATAAGGCTTATAGTGTTTAAAAGCCTAAATTATTCCTGGCCCTCTATAATTACCAGAAGGTTTCTGTGGGCTAATATTATAAATAATTGGAGAAGTACCCAAGTGGCTGAAGGGTCCGCTCTCGAAAAGCGGTAGGATGCTATAAAAAGTCGTCGCGAGGGTTCAAATCCCTCCTTCTCCGCCAAAATTTAACGATTTTCCTTTACCAAGGAAAGTCGTTTTTCTTTCCTACAAATAGAATTTTCTGAGCATTTGCTTCATTCATATTTCTCTTATCCGCAAATACTACAGGCCAAGCTGCGCTTCATAATTATGATGTATGCTTCAACTTTCCTTCTTCTATAATTACTTTTTTTCAAAAATAGTATCATCCTTCAAATTTATAATTTAAGCCCCATAAAAGTCATTACCAATCCCTTATTCTGATATAATGAAAGCATCATTAAACAAAAAATGCCATTAATGTTTTTAGTAAGTTAGGATACAAGGCTCCTAGGAATCCTTTCAGACTTGATTAGCCTTAAAAAAAGTCTTGCCAAACCATTTCTTTCATCAAAAAGCTAGTTCCAATATTTGGAAGTCAGATAGAGGTATTACTATAAAGATCTAGAATCTGGCAATACTCAAGGTAAATAATACCTAATCATCAAATCGAAAAGAGAAGGACAATGGAAAAAATTAAGTGGCAGATTAGTATACCTATTTTTAAAAATGGGATAATTATGAAACAACTTGGATTTGCCTTGGGCATCCCCATTGGGGTTGTCGCCTCAGTAATAATACTTTCATCAGGTAAGAGCATCTATGCCCTATATGGTTTGGGGCTTATCGCTGTGCTTTTACTTACCACTTGGTTATTTATTCTCCTAGCCTATGGTGGTAAATATGAGGTGGAATTTTCCTTAGACGATAAGGGGATTGTCTGCAAAACACAGTCAGAACAAGCCAAAAAAAACAAGGTCATAAACTTCCTTACAGTAATTTTAGGTTTAATGTCAGGAAAACCTGCTGCTGCAGGCGCAGGAATCTTGGCTCAGTCACGCCAAGAGGTCTTTCTTAGCTGGAAATCCATCAGAAAGGTGAAATATAAACCCCGCCAATGCACCATTCTATTAAGAGGCAATCCCATGGAACAAATTGCACTCTTTTGTAGGACTGATAACTACAGGCAAATTGAAAAGGAACTCAGGCTTAGGACAGAACATTTATCCTAGGAAAATCAAGTCTTTAAAAACATTTCTTTTCAAACAGGCAATAAAGTAAGAACTCTAAGCATTAGTACTAAATCTTTCAAGATTGCTTGTGATTAAACCAAGCTGCGAAACTATGCCATAAGAAAGTTCAAAACCAGTGAGAGCTCCATGTCACTATCTAATTAGACTATTGGCCACCCAAAGTATAAAGTCCTCTACAAAAGTATTTTTGGAGAACCTTTAACTATCAATCACTATCAAACACCATGTTTACTTTTTAAATATGACTTTATTTTTTCCTAAAAACTAGGGTATAATTAATTAAAGAGAAACTTAGACCCTAGCTTGGAGGTATGATATGCTGGAAAAAATACTTAAACCAGGACTAACTGCAAGTTTCAAAAAGAGACCTCCCCAACCAATCTATTCTACCAACCAGGAACTAGACTATTTACTAACAACATGCCAAGTGACTGAGGTAGTCATTGCATCAGCTTCAGAAATGATAGATCCCCTACTCTCAGATGGCTATCTAACAGTAGGAAGATATATTGAACTAAGCCATGATGAACCTACCTTTGCTCAAGGAGGCGGCCCCGTATCTGTCACCCTGACTGTTAACACAATCAAAGGCAACAAGGTAATCCTAGACTTTATTTGCAAGGACAATATAGGGATTATCTGCAGGGGTAAACACGAAAGAGCTGTTGTTGACAAACTTAAGCTTAGAGAAGCTACTTACAAAAGAGCTGAAAAGAGCCAATAAGTAATAAATAGCGAGCAAGCTGCTCGCTATTATTATTTAAAGATCTAGGATAAGGTCTTCCAATCTTCTCTTCGGTACATAGTGGACTCCCTTATCATCCCGCCAATATTTTATGTCTCCATCTTCATTTAGCTCGGTCATTACCACCTCTTCTTTTGGTTTCCCAAGGGCAATCACCATTAGTATATCCATTTCTTCTGGGATACTTAGTTTTTCTATAAGCCTATTTTTATCATAACTAGCAAACATACATCCACCAAAGCCCTTTTCTACTGCTCCAAGTAGGATACTCTGGGCTGCAAGTCCTTGGTTCCAAAATACATTGGAACTAATAGTCTTATCCACCAGCATGATTACATAGGCAGAGGGTTTTTCTCCCTCCTCGGGCCCATCCCAATCCTTAAGGTAACCAGCCCATTTAAGCTCTTCAAAAATGGCTTCATTCTTTTCCCTGTCATTAGAAAGAATATACTTCATGGGTTGAAGGTTTCCTCCAGTGGAAGTTAACCTAGCTAGTTCAATAAAAGACCTTAGATCTTCCATGCTAATCTCCACCTCTTGATGGAATCTTCTATAGCAGCGATTCTTTTCTACTAAATTTTTTAACATCCCTACCTCCTATATATGCTAGAATAATTCATATCTGTACTATACCCATTACTAAGTAAAACCTTTCAGGAGCGAAGAATATGAAAATAATTCACTATACTGAAAATCCAAGGGAAGAGGACTTAATAGCTATAAAAGAACTATTCCAGGAGTACGCCCAGTCTCTTAAAATAGACTTGGAATTTCAAAATTTTAAGGAAGAACTGGATAAGCTTCCTGGTATATATAGCCCTCCTCTTGGCCTTCTAATACTGGCTAAGGCTGATGGAAGGCCTGCAGGGTCCATCGCTTTGAGACCAATAGATGGAGAGTATTGCGAAATGAAAAGACTCTATGTCAGAAAAGAATTTAGAGGCCTAGGTCTGGGCCTTAATCTAATTGAAAAACTTATTGATCATGCTAAGAAACTTGGTTATAAGTATATGAGGCTAGATACCCTACCCTCAATGAAAAAAGCTATTACTTTATATAAAGGCCTAGGTTTCTATGAAATAGACCCCTATATTTACAATCCCATTAAAGGAACTCATTTTATGGAACTAAAGCTCTAGTACATAATACTAAAGGCTGAATACCCATGTCATTGACAAGGGCGACAAGACTATTTTTTCTAGGCCTTCATAGAGGCTATCTACTAACCAAAGTCAGAACCTTTAGAAAATATTGGATTCTTTTCAACTATACCTCTCCAACTCCATTATCTTTCTAATATGTTTAATAATCACTGCTTTTAAGAACTTCAGGCAGATTGCCTCTGGAAGCTTCCCAAAGGTAGAGACTGGCAACAGTGCTATGAGGAGAATAGGCGCTGGTAATCCTAATAAATTCCTTTTCACTAAGCTCTTTCAAACCATAGACCAGCATCATTCCCTTTCTAATGGCAAAGTCTCCATAGCTGATTACATCTGGTCGCTGCATGGAAAAAATCAGGGTCATCTGAGCTGTCCAAGGTCCAATCCCTTTGACCTGGCAAAGGCTTTCTATAACCTCTTTGTCTTCCATATACTGAAGTTTCCCTAAGTTTACAACCCCTTCCCTTACTTTGGTTGAAAAGTCAAGTATATATTTGGCTTTTCTATTACTTATGCCTAGTGTCTGGATTTCTTCTTCACTTAGTGATAAAACCGAGTCCAGCTCCACCTCACCTAGCCTTTCTTCAAATCTAGCCCATATTGTATCACGAGCTCCCGAAGAAATTTGTTGGCTTACTATCTGGTGGACAATAGAACTATATATATCAGGATTTACCTCTCTTTTAATATGACCAATGTGATCTATTAGGAGGCCCAGCTTGGGGTCTTTTTTACTTAGGTATTCTTTTTCCCTATTTCCATATTCAAAATACATAGCTACCTTCCTTATTTATTCTAGACCAATTATAGCCTATAAGCACTGGATAAAAAGGGAAAGAAAGAAATATTTCATAGGCTCATTAGTAATTTATTGTCAAAAATAAAATTACTATAGCAATAATAGCCAATATTGGGGTATATTAAATAAAAGGGCTTTCACATAATTTAACTGATAAGGAGGATTCTATGGCAAATCTTAATATCAAAGAACTTGCAAAGAAAAATGGCGGAGTTTATGTAAGTATCTACCTGCCCACCCACAGGAATGCACCTGAAAACAAGCAGGATAGGATACGCTTTAAAAACCTGATTAATCAGGCTGAAAAGGAGCTCTCCGAAAAGTTAGCAATCAAAAACCCCTCACAGTTTCTAGAGGAGGCTGAAAAGCTCTACCAAGACCTTATGTTCTGGACCCATGCCAGCGATGGGCTGGCCCTGTTAATCGATGAAGAGGAAACCCGGATTTTAAAGCTCGAGGGTAAAATTCCGGAACGATTAGTGGTTGGAGATAGATTTCATTTACTTCCCCTACTAAACTACTACGAATTTCTTAATGAGTCATATATCCTGGACATTGCCAAGGATAGGTTTAGACTCTACTATGGTAGTAGAGAGGGAATAGAGGCCATAGACACTCCTGAAGTGGCCCAAAACTTCTCTGAATTATATGATGATAAAGACCTACAAAGTGACCATCATCACTCAGGCAAAGCAGCAAATTTCCAGGGTCACCAGTCTAAGTCTGAAATCAATGAAAAAGAAACAGAAAAATATCTCAGATACGTTGCCAAGGGCCTAGGAGGCATTTTTAAAGACTCACAGCTTCCCCTTCTAGTCTTTGGAACAACCGAAATTCTTGCCCTCTTTAAGGAATTTAGCAAGGGAGAACTAGAAATATATCGCATGGTAGACAAGCCCCTATCTTCCCTACAAATAAATAAAATATACGGTAAACTCAAAGAGATCCTTCTACCTAGATATGAAAAGGAAATTGAGAGCTACTTAGCAGATTTAGATAAGGAGATAGCTAAAGATAGAGGTACTGATAATGAGTCGCTAGTCCTTAAAGAAGCCCCATCTGGCAGAATCGAAGCACTTTTTATTGCCGCAGATATGGGTGGACTAATTGAAGAAGAAACAGATAAGCTGGTCCAAAATGTTCTAAGCACAGATGGAAGAGTTGTACTTATTGATGAGTCAATTACATCATTTCCTATGGGACTTGGAGCTATCTTTAGATATTAATAGAAAAACCGGGTTTCCCGGTTTTTTTTATTATAGACTTTAGTCAGTTGAGCACGCGAAGTGTGCGAAACATAAAACCACC
>LFRM01399103.1_pt1 | contig 21532 bp, 24 predicted proteins | sample 618341 | NCBI WGS metagenome assembly LFRM01 (sample SAMN03654438, study PRJNA283298) | anaerobic digester metagenome | isolation source: pool of bioreactors CSTR01a, CSTR02a, and CSTR03a thermophilic anaerobic... | place: Denmark: Kgs. Lyngby | collected 2014-05-21 | reverse complement strand
GCAGATAAAGTCAGGCTACCCCTGATTTGCAATGCTATGACCCGGGATATTTTTGAAATAATACAGTCAGATCATGATTTGCAGGTCAGGCTGCAAGCCCCGTCTTTTATTATTGACTTACAAATGAAAAGACCGTGGGAAGTTTAATCTGATTAACAGGATTACTTTGTTATTATACAAGTAGGGTGATTAGTCACCACAGGAGGGATCGGTTTTATGAAAGGAAGAGTTGAGTTTCGTACAGATTGGTGCAAGGGTTGTGAGCTCTGTATCCCTGTATGTCCCGTAAACATTATCTTTATTGATGAATCAGTGACCAACAGCAAAGGTTATCATCCTGCGACTGTAACCGCCATGGATGAGTGTATCGGCTGTGCGAATTGTGGCAGAATCTGTCCTGATTCTATCATTACCGTATGGAGAGAGAAACGAGTAAAGAAGGATCAGAAATAGGAGGATAGCTATGGCAAAGGAATTATGGAAGGGTAATGAGGCGATGGCGGAAGCTGCCATCCGCGCTGGACTTAAGTGCTATTTCGGCTATCCCATTACACCTCAAAGTGAAATACCGGAATACTTTTCCCTGCACCTGCCGGAACACGGCGGAGTTTTTTTGCAGGCTGAATCAGAAGTTGCTGCCATCAATATGGTTTATGGCGCTGCGGGTGCGGGAGTGAGGACAATGACCTCATCCTCCTCTCCGGGTATCAGCCTCAAGCAGGAAGGGATCTCATATATAGCAGGAGCGGAGCTGCCCTGTGTGATCTTAAATGTCATGCGCGGTGGTCCGGGTCTTGGTACAATCCAGCCTGCACAAGGCGACTATTTCCAGGCTACACGCGGTGGCGGTAACGGCGATTACCGCATGATAGTTCTGGCTCCTGCCAATGTACAGGAAGCTACTGACCTGATGCGTCTTGCTTTTGATCTGGCAGATAAATACCGCATGCCGGTAATGATGCTGGCAGACGGCATGATAGGCCAGATGATGGAACCTGTGGAATGGCCTGACGAGCCTGCTCCCGAGCCTGTCGACAAGCCCTGGGCCACGACCGGCACCAAGGGAAAGCGCAAACATAATGTTATCAACTCCTTGTTTATGGAAGCTGAAGCCTGTGCAGCTCACAACGTCAGGCTGGATCAAAAATACCAGACAGTGGCGGAGAAGGAGACACGTTACGAGTTAGTCGGTGATGAGCAAGCGGAAATCCTGTTTGCAGCTTTTGGTACACCTTCGCGTCTGGCTCGCGCTGCCGGCAAGATTCTGGAAGAAGAAGATGGCATTAAATCAGCAGTTTTTCGTCCGATTTCACTCTGGCCCTATCCTTACCAGGCTCTCTGTGAAGCGATAAATAAGGATAGCATTAAGGCGGTAGTCACAGTTGAATTGAATACAGGTCAGATGCTGGATGATGTCAAAATTGCCAATCAGGGCAGCAAGCCGGTTTCCTTTATTGGAAAAGCCGGAGGCATGATTCCCACACCGCGTGAGATTGCAGTTGCTGCCAAAGAAGCGCTGGGGAGGAAGTAATAATGGATATGGATCTGGTTTTTAAAAAATCCGAAGGCCTGGCAGATATTGAAATGCACTATTGTCCGGGCTGTACACATGGAATTATTCATAAATTGATTGCTGAAGTTTTGGTTGAACTTGATCTTCTTGGTGACGCCATCGGTATTGCGCCGGTTGGTTGCGCAGTCTTTTGCTACGATTACTTTGCCTGTGATATGCACGAAGCGGCACATGGCCGTGCACCTGCTGTTGCCACAGGTATTAAACGCGCCTTGCCGGATAAGACGGTTTTTACCTATCAGGGTGACGGTGATCTGGCAGCTATTGGTACAGCAGAGATTGTTCATGCTGCCATGCGGGGCGAAAAGATTACTACTATTTTTGTAAACAACACGAACTACGGTATGACAGGCGGACAAATGGCTCCGACGACACTCGTCGGCCAGAAAGTCACAACCGCACCGCTAGGACGTTCTCGGGTGGACTATGGTTCGCCGCTGCATGTGTCGGAAATGCTGGCTACAATTAAGGGAGCAGCCTATATTGAGCGAGTTACTGTACATAATATGCCTGGAATTATCAGAGCAAAGAAAGCAATCAAAAAGGCTTTCCAACTGCAGCAGGAGGGAGCAGGATTCACCTTGATTGAAGTGCTTTCGACCTGTCCGACCAACTGGGGGCTGATGCCAAATGATGCTTTGACCTGGCTGTCAGACCAGATGATACCGGAGTTCCCACTTGGTGTGTACCGTGACATAACAGCGGAGGAAAATTAAATGGCTTACACTGAGATTATTTTTTCCGGTTTCGGCGGCCAGGGTGTTATGGCTATGGGCCAGACGCTGGCGGAAACGGGTATGCGTGAAGGACTGAATGTAAGCTGGCTGCCCTCTTACGGGCCGGAAATGCGCGGTGGCACTGCCAATTGCAGTGTAGTTGTAGCTGACAGTGAAATCATTTCACCTACAGTGTACGAACCTACAGTTCTGGTTGCAATGAATCAGCCGTCACTAGCCAAATTTGGCGCTAATGTCCGTCCAGGCGGGCATATATTTGTTAATTCTACTGTAGTCGATGAAAAAGTCGACCGCGATGATGTCAAGGTTCATTATGTTGACTGCGGCAAAATAGCAGCAGAACTCGGTAATGACCGGGTAGCTAATATGGTAATGCTGGGAGCTGTGGTCGGGGCGACAAAATTGATGGATCTTAAAGCTGTGCAGAATATGATGTCGGAAATTTTCACCGGTAAAAAAGCTAAACTGGTCCAGCTTAACGTTGATGCTATCCAAAGAGGTGCCGACAGTGTGTAATCAATATTCTGCCTTGGAAGGGGGGAGTATGGATATTAAGATTATCAAGACCAAAAAATTTAAGGAAAAACCTCAAGATGAAAACAAACTAGGCTTTGGAAAGATCTTCACAGACCACATGTTTATTACTGAGTATGACGAAGGTACAGGTTGGCGTGATGCACGTATTCAGCCAATAGAAAATCTATCTTTGCATCCGGCTGCGTCAGTTTTTCATTACGGACAGGAGGTCTTTGAGGGAGCGAAGGCATATCGACGCCAGGACGGAGAGATTCAGGTATTCCGCCTGATGGATAACTGTCAGCGCCTTGTGAACAGTGCAGTTCGCTCCAGCATGCCGGAGCTCGACGCCGAATTTCAGTATGAAGCTATTATGCAGCTGATTAATCTGGATCGCGACTGGGTTCCGCAAACAGAAGGGACTTCATTGTATTTGCGCCCCACGATGATTTCATCCACACCTGCTCTGGGAGCTCATTCTGCGCATAACTTTGTTTACTATGTTTTGTGTTCACCGTCCGGCAGCTACTATCCCAATGGTATGCAACCGGTTCGGATTCGCATAGAAGCATTTTATGCCCGTTCCGTTAAAGGCGGCATGGGCCTGGCAAAGGCCGGCGGTAATTATGCTGCCAGCTTTAAGGCGACCAAGGAAGCGCATGATGCCGGATATGATCAGGTGCTGTGGCTGGATGGTGTGCATAAGAAGTATGTGCAGGAAGTTGGCGCTATGAACATCATGTTTGTGATCGATGGCGTAATTGTCACCCCTGATCTTGGCGATACTATTTTGCCCGGAATTACCAGAGCTTCAGTACTGCAACTGGCAGCTGACCTCGGCTATAAAGTCGAAGAACGACCGATTTCCGTGGATGAGATTTATGAAGCTCATTCATCGGGCCGCCTCAGTGAATCATTTGGAACCGGCACAGCTGCCGTCATATCACCGGTAGGTGAGTATACTTACCGTGGTGAGAGCATTATTTTGAATAATAATGAAATAGGCCCTGTAGCACAGCAATTCTATGACCTGTTGACCGGTATTCAATTCGGAACAGGCGAAGACAAATTTGCCTGGACCAATGTGGTGCCAAGAAGATAAGGAGCAGAGCAGAGATGATAAATGAAACTGATTTGAAACATCTCAGACGTTGTGTTGAACTGGCCGGAATCGCATTGGAAAAAGGCGATGAACCTTTCGGTTCACTTCTTGTTTCAGCAGAGGGCGAAGTTTTGGCAGAGGATCATAACCATGTTGGAGGCGGCGACCACACTCAGCACCCCGAATTTGCTCTTGCCCGCTGGGCAGCAAATAATATGACTCCGGAAGAAAGAGCAGAAGCCACCGTCTATACTTCAGGTGAACATTGCCCCATGTGTTCTGCAGCTCATGGCTGGGTGGGTCTGGGGCGCATAGTTTATGCCAGCTCTTCCAGGCAGTTGCAGGAGTGGATGCAAGAGCTGGGAGCTGAAGCCGGCCGGGTCCGGAGTTTGCCGATTGGGGAAGTCATACGTGACACTCAGATAGACGGACCTGTGCCGGAGCTGGCAGAAGAAGTGCGTATGTTAATACGTTTATCCCATGAACGGAAATCTCAGGTTAAGAAATAGTTTTTTAACAAGAAAGGTAATGCTATGAAAGCTCATATTGATCGGGATGGCTGCATAGGTTGTGGACTTTGCGAAGAAATCTGTCCGGAGGTCTTCCATATAGCTGATGACGGACTGGCCGAGGTTATTGTTGATGAAGTGCTGGAAGATGTTGAAAATGAAGCTCTGGAGGCGGCTGACAGCTGTCCGACTCAAGTAATAACAGTTGAATAAATTGAGCTGAATCATACGGGGATAATATTATGAATAAATATATAGCTATTGTGATTGCGTTAATGATGGTCTTTGTGTTCACAGCATGTACCAACAAAACGGTGACAGTTGATGTTGATTATGGCGATTCCAGTCTATATTCAAAGGAGGATATGGATGCAGCTGTAGGAATAATTCAGGAAAAATTCGCTCAAATGAAGGGAGCTGAGCTCCATAGCCTTAGCTATACCTCGGACGAATGTAACGGTCAGAAAAATATTGACTGGATGAATGATCTGACTGATGGAGATGTCCGATACACACAATGTATAGAGTTCGCCAGCAAATTCCGGTCACCTAAAGAAGGCGGAGGATCATGGAATCCTGATTTCGAATACCATTGGCACTGGTGGCTTGCCCGAACGGATGACGGTGATTGGGACTTGCTGACTTATGGTTACTGATTCGTAAAAGTAGTTAAAAATAGAGGATTTTTGGAGCTATCAGACACGATAGCGATCCAAAGATCCCGACAAGGTGTCCAGAAAACTTTCTTCACCCCAGGTATTGATTTTGAAAAACATTGCCTGACTGCCGCCCGAGCTGATGGCAGAGACAAATAGATCATCAGCCTTGCCGACCAAGGTCAGATTAAGGCTGACGCGATTGCCACCAAGCCAACTGTAACGTTCATAGACGCGGACTGCTACCCGGACGTCACCGAATCTTGCTTCACTGCTGTCTTCTATAGAAGCGGACATGCTTTTCATAATAGCAGCATCTGCGGTCCTCAGGATTTCATCAAAATTTCCGCGCAGCCTGCTCTCATATTTGGCCATATCAGCACTTACCTCACAAAAGTTTATAAGGAAAGTATAACTCACTTGTCAATAACTGCTTGCTATACAATTGACATATTTTTGGCTGTTTAGCAATAAACATCCATTCCTTGCTGCGCTTGCTTTATCTGTCTGTATAAATTGCTCATTACTGTAGAAATGATTAACTTTATATTCAATTCTTTGCACTAAAGTAACCTTATCTTCACATACTTTACTTGTAAGGGTTTAGAATGAATGCATTAAAGAAGATGTTTTGGCGAAAATAGCCTTGAAAGATATGTGATCAGTGAAAATCGGGATATTTAGTGACGTTTACCTGCCCCAGATTGGTGGAGTTTCAACAGCTACACATTTGATCAAGAAACATCTGACTGCGCGCGGTCATGATGTTTATGTGATTACACCATCTGATCCGAAAGCAGAAGAGGAAGAAAATGTTATCCGGGTGCCGAGTATACCTTTCGTCAGCGCAAAACGGCTGGCATTCATGTGTCCCCCTTTGATTTACAAGCGGATTACAGATCTGGATTTCGATATTATACACACGCAAACTGAATTTGTTATGGGTGATCTGGCCCGTAGAGCAGTCAAAGACCTGAAAATACCACATGTTCATACTTTCCACACCCTTTATGAGGATTGGCTGCAGGGACAATTAGGTGAGGGGCATGCAAGTAAAGCTGCGCGCAGTTTCATTCGCCGCTTCTCAAGCAATTTCTGTAACAGTGCCGATCACATAATTGTTCCGACTCAGAAAACAAAAGACGTGCTTCTCTCCTACGGAGTGACAACACCGTTGCAAATATTACCTACAGGAATTGAGCTGGAACGTTTTGCAGCTGCGGCTGCGGACACCAGATCAAGGTCACAGCTGCGTGAAGCTTTAGATATTCCTCAGGATGCCTTCGTCCTGATCTATGTCGGACGCATTTCACAGGAAAAAGCTATCAATGAGATATTGAACTACTTGCCGGGGCTCATAGCGAAAAATGATGATTTTTATTTTCTGCTGGCCGGCTCCGGACCTCAACTGCAGGAATATTGTGATCAGGTATCAGCAGCCGGTTTGGAGAAGAATATCAAGTTTATCGGACCTGTCAGCGCTGATGAAGTACCCTACTATTATGCTGTGGGTGATGCTTTTGCTAGTGCCTCTCGCAGTGAAACTCAGGGTCTGACCTACATTGAAGCTATGGCTGCAGGACTGCCGCTGCTGGTCTTTAATGACGATTGTCTTAAAGGAGTTTTTGAAGAGGGCATTAATGGCTTTTCTTTCGCTTCAGAAGAGGAATTCTGCCGCGGTGCAGCTGCCTTGATAGCGGATACGGATTTGCGCAGAAAAATGTCGGAAGCGGCTGTCAGAAGCAGTCAGCATTTCTCAGTAGATGCTTTCATCGAGCAAATCTATTCCATCTATCAGGCTCAGCTGGAAATCTATCAAAATAGCCGGAATGAAGATGGTTTCCAGAGCAGAATATTGTAATATTTCAGATAAAAAACTGCTAAAAGTTAAAAGTATCTCTAACTATGAGTTTTTAGCAGTCCGTCTAAACCTGAACTGGAAATAATGCCTACAGTTGTAATTATATGGTCCATTGATTCCAGAGAACCATCCTTATACCAAAGATTTAAGACAGCTAACTGACCGGCAGCCCAATATTCTATAGCTATTTTCAAAGTGGTTTTATCCAGTTCTAACTTTTGGCTGAGAACTGACATGAGACTTATCTTTAAAGCATCCAATATTTTTGGAAACAGAGAGGAATTGAAACCGAATTTTTTGAAATGAGAACGTAAGTTAAGCTCATTTGAGAGAATACTGTCCAGGAGCTGATATAGATAAAAGGGATCTTTTATAGCCCTGCTCAGGTCACTCTTACTTAAAGCTTCATTGAACGTTTCGATCAATTCATTTTCAACTTCGTCTACCAGCTGATGTATGCCGCTATAGTGATTATAAAATGTCTTCCGGTTGATGTCAGCTCTTTCTGCTATTTCGATAATTGTGATCTTGTTGAGATCCTTTTCAACTAATAAACTGGTAAAGGCATCGTGAATAGCTCGCTTTGTTTTTCTTATTCTCGGATCAACTATTTTTGTCATGGCTTAGTACTTTCCATTTCTATCAAGAAACTCAACGGATACTTAGATTGTGTGGCTAATGCCGCACTTGTTAAAAACTTGTCTCTTGTGGTTAATACACGTTCGTATCATAATATACAAATGTGGTATAAGTCAAATCTGTGTAATAGATTCCTGCGCCACTAAGTAAGAAAGGAAGGACTTATTATGGCAAAGAAAAGCCTAAAAGACAAAGCCGCTACTTTAGCAACGCAAATGGCCTTGTCTTACCTGGAGAAGGATCCGGATAAAAGTATTCCCAAACTGATGACCTGGTGGGAGCGAGTAGACAAAAGTGAGGGGAATGCGAATAAGCAAAGAATCATAAGAGAAATAGTTGATAATCCGGATAATAACTGGTACAGACTCGTTCGCAGCCTCTGGGATGATCTCGACCAGGAAGTTCTCAAAACTGTATTTGAAAATTTGATAATAAACTCTTTCCTGATCGGAAACAGGGTAGAAGTTGAGAAGAGCGAAGAGCATGACTGTAATGTACCCTGGGCGATTTTGATGGATCCTACTTCTGCCTGTAACCTGCACTGTACAGGCTGCTGGGCAGCTGATTACGGCAACAAATTGAATATGGATTATGACACACTCAATTCCATTATTATGCAGGGAAAAGAACTCGGCACCTACATGTATATCTATTCGGGCGGAGAGCCTGTGGTGCGCAAGAAGGACATCATCAGGCTTTGTGAAGAACATGATGATTGTCTCTTCCTCGCCTTCACGAATGGAACACTGATTGATGAAGAGTTTGCAGATGAGATGCTAAGGGTAAAAAACTTTATTCCTGCGATTAGTATCGAAGGTTTCGAGGAGGCAACGGACTCCCGTCGTGGCGAGGGAACCTATAAAAAAGTAATTCGAGCGATGGAGATTCTCCGGAAGAAAAAATTACTCTTTGGTGCCTCCTGCTGTTATACCAGCACAAATACGGATAGTATCGCCAGTGAAGAATTTATCGATGCACTCGTTGATTGGGGCTGTAAGTTTGCCTGGTTTTTCACTTATATGCCGGTTGGTGTCAATGCAGTTACTGAGTTGATAGCGCGTCCGGACCAGCGTGAACAAATGTACTATGCCCTCCGGGGCTATCGCAAGACGAAATCGATTTTCACCATAGACTTCTGGAATGATGGTGAATACATTGACGGTTGTATTGCCGGTGGCAGATACTACTTGCATATCAGCGCCAATGGTGATATTGAACCCTGCGCTTTTATCCACTATTCAGATTCAAATATTCGTGAAAAAACATTGCTTGAGGCCTATCAGTCACCTCTCTTTCAAGCCTACCGCAAGAATCAACCATTTAACGAGAATATGTTGAGGCCTTGCCCCTTGCTTGACAACGTAGGAGCTCTGACCAAGATGGTTACTGAGACAGATGCAAAGTCCACCGATCTGGAGTCGCCGGAAGATGTCCATCATCTCTCAGCCAAGACTGTTGATGCGGCAAATAACTGGGAAGCCGTTGCGGATAAACTGTGGGAAAAAACACAAGCAGAAAAAAAGAACAAGTTTAACTTGAATAATTTGACTTGTCTTCTGGCGCACAAAGGAAAGACCGCCTCTTAACAGGCGGCCTTTTCTTTGTGAAAACTAAATAATTAATGGGTTGTTTAGAGGATGCCTAAAGCAATTTCCATCATATTGGTAAAGCTCTTTTCACGTTGCTCCGGAGTAGTCAGTTTATACTCGTAAATCGTATCCGAGACAGTGAGCAGGCAGGCGCCTTGTTTGCCTGTGATCTTAGCATTGTGGAAGAGGGCAAAACTCTCCATTTCAACACCCAGGCAGTTATGGTCTTCAAGCAGTACTTTCCACAAGGGGCGTTCATCCTCTGCTTCAGGCTCATAATAAAAGACATCACTGGAATAAGTTCTGCCCTCGAAAACAGTAATGTTCAGATCTTTAGCGCTTTGACGCAATTTTTCTGTTAGTTGCGGGCTGGCAGCAAGGACTTTCCCGTCAAAGCCTGACTGCATCCTGGCGTAGCTTGCATCGGAGTAGGCGTCAGTGACAAGCATGACATCAAACAAATCCAGATTTTCATCATAAGCCCCACAGCTTCCTACCCGAATAATGTTGTCGACATCATATTCAGTGAAGAGCTCATATGAATAAATACCGATGGAAGGCTGGCCCATGCCGCTGCCCATGACAGATACAGGCTTTCCCCTATAAGTGCCGGTATAACCCAGCATGCCGCGAACTTCGTTAAATAAACGCGGATTATCCAGGAAGTTCTCAGCGATAAATTTTGCCCTCAGCGGATCGCCCGGCATCAATACAGTCTTGGCTATGTCGCCCTTTTCAGCAGAGTTATGAGGTGTTGACATTAGTTTTCTCCTTTTCCTTAAGTTTGTCAGTTCACGATAAGATTTATTTGACTCTTATTATAAACATAGATAATGAAAAATAGCGATGGGAAGCAGTTAAGCTACTTCTTTTATGCGTCTTGCTTCTGCTAAAGCCAAGTTGCCTTAAAAAACATGAGCAAGATGGACGGACATTCCCTGGCCACATTTGTTCATTTAGCTGCCAATAATGTTCTCGACAGCTAAACAGATCACTACTATCATGTCAGTTGTCCTATGATTTTATGGAGGAAGATATGAAAATAGAAAAACAACTTAAGACTGTTCTCACTATTGCTTTACTGGCTATATTTTCTATGAGTATTTTATTAACCGGCTTTACTGCGAATGCAGCTGGTCAAGCTGAAAAAATTGTTGTATTGGGAGCGGGTTTAAACGAATCCCAAAGGATGCAGACGCTGGAATTATTAGATGTAGACTCGGAATCAGGTTTCAACATCGTGACCGGTGCTGATGCAGAGCGCTATCTCGGTGAGAAATTTACAGATACTGCCATGATTTCATCAGTTAAAGTAGAGTTTTTGGCGAAAAACAGTGGTGTCAGCACTGAAATTGCAACCCCAGACAGAATCAGCAAGGTCAAGTCTTATCAGTATTCTAATGCTGCTATAACTTCAGGTATTTATGACACTCGTATAGTTGTCGCAGCAGTCAGTACTGTTACAGGTAATTCAGCACTGACCGGCGTCTACAAAGCTGCGGAGATCTATGGTATAGAACTGGATGAAGATAAGCTGGAGGCCGGCAATGACGAACTGATAACAGTCCAGATCATTGAGGACAACAACGCCGGCAATGACGAATACGATTCTGAAGAGTTTTCCAAAGCCCTTACCGAGATAAAAGGGCAGATTGCTGAATTGGTGAAAAAAGAGGGCAAGGACAATGTCACATTAGAAGAGATCACAGTGATCGTGAACAATGTTCTGCATGAGTACAATATCAATATCTCCCAGGCAGATATCGACCGCCTGGCTTCGACTCTGGAGAAATTCAAAAATACAATTAGCGCTGAGGATGTGCAGAAAATACTGGAGCAGTTGCAGATATTCGGGGAAAAGACCTGGAATATGGCGCTTGACTTCATAGATCGGGCGAAGACAGAGGGCTGGTGGAATCAGCTGCTTGAATTTTTCAGGAAGCTCTTTGAAGCCATTGCAGACTTCCTCAGAAATATTTTTAGCAGCAATTAAGAGAGGTGATTATCTTTGCATAATTGAGAGCTTAGCTGATAGGGCTTATCCATGCCCAAGCCAATACAAGCAGGCTGCTAATTACTTTCTTTAAATTAAACTACCCACAGAGGGTAGGGTAAAGGATGCTCAAGTCCAATATAATGCCAGTGATACAATCGTTATTCTAGAGAAGTTCAGAGGTCCTACGTGAAGAGAATCGGATTTATAACGACAAATAAAGTGCTGGCTCAAAGTCTGGCTGCTTCACTCGAAAACCACCCCGACATGAAGCTGCAACCTTTCCTTCTTTTGAATCCCCAACAGGTGCTCCTCGATGCCGATCTGGCAAAACTTGATATTGCCCTACTGGACATTACTGATTTGCATACACCGGTTAATGTGAAAACTTGTACCCTTTGCCTCAAACTGCGGCAGGCGGTCCCCGGATGTCGCTTGTTACTCCTTGTGTCTCAGGATAATATTAAGGGGAAGGAAATGGCAATTGAAGCCATAAAAAATAAGACAGCAGATGATTTTGTTTTTTATGATACTTCGTTGGACTACCTTTTTGCTAAGCTGGCAGCTATGTGATTTTAAGCAAGCACACATATGAGGAGGCGTTTGCTTGAAAAAAGGAGAAGCAAAGCTTATTTGCCGTATTATGGTGTGGGCAATTATTGCAACGCTATTCTTTTCGCTGGTCTCTTGCAGCGGAAATAATAAGAGAGAAAATTCAGTTAACAACAATATAATCTATACTTTGGACGAACCCGCATTTTATGCAGATGTAATCTCCGAAATACTTCCTTTATACAGATTAGAAAAAGAAGAAGACGGTAATTCTATATTTTCCTATATTAACAAAGGCTATGCGGCGGAAGCTTTTGATGTGCAGGCATTAGGTGCACTCGAGTCTGGTGTAGCCAGCCAATGGTATCCCCAATATCTGGCTACCGTTGTCATAGCAATTGACCGCGGACTGACAGATGTGGAAATTTCCGGCTGGCGGGATTTGTTGACTGCAGAGGAGGATGTTGCTGTCTCAGACGCACAACCGCATCTGCAACTAATAATGTCGGCTATTTCCTACGCTTTGGAAGGTGAGAACTTCAGTCTTGACAGCGCAGCCAATTTATTGCGGGAACTACGCCATAAGGAAAGACTGCTTTTAAATACTTTCACTGCACCTATCATAATTTGTTTTGATTACCAGGCGGCTGCGCTCATAAGGAGTGGGCAGCAGCTGGAAATATTGGTGCCTCTGGAAGGTACTCTTACTTATGAAAAAGGCATCCTCTCTAATGAAGAGCTGACTTTCAGAGGAGATGAAGAAAGAGCTTTGCTTTCTGCAGGTTTTGTTTTGCGGAATGGCAGTTTTGACAGTAAATATTATCCGCAGGCAAATTATGTTTCTGCCCATCAACTGGAGGATTACAGCCATTTAAGCAAAGTAAGCCAGAACGTCGTTAAAGTTTTCCGCCGCAATGTTCTTCGAACTCGCCTGTATAGTTCTGCAGATAACCGAGAGCATCAACTGCTTCCTTTGCTTTATATTATCTTTGTTGTCGTTTGGCTGGCCTCTATAATCAGCCGGGCAATGCGCCAGCGTTTGAAGCGGATTTTGTTCTTAATAGGTATAGTTTTATTAGGTTGGATCATCGTTCGTCTGGTTAAGTATCAGATGCCGTCAAATATCTTGAATCGCTATTTATGGTACGGCTATTACTTCTTTCAGATGGCTTTGCCCATATTGCTTCTCTGGCTGGTCTGGCGCAGCGACAAAATGGATGATCAGCCGGCAAGCAATAAAGCATTAACGGCTGTGACTCTCTGGAATGCAGTTTTGGTTGCTTTTGTACAGACAAACGATTTGCATAACTTGGTGTTTCGCTTTGATTTGAGTAATCCGTCCTATGCAGAAGACTATTCATACGGACCTGTCTTTTACATCATCACACTTAGCTGGATTGCAGAATTAATCGCTGCTATAGGTATGCTGTTAGTTAAAAGCAGTCGCTTGCCCCGAAAAAGGGCCTTCATCTTTCCACTGCTATTTTGCTTGATTATGCTTGTTTATTCAGTCGGCTATACTTCGCGTGTGCCGGTTTTCTGGGACAGTGATTACACTACAGTTGTTGGCATTTTGAGTTTGATGTTTTTAGAGATTAGCATGCAAAGCTGCCTGGTGCAGGTTAATAATAAGTATTCAGGTCTTTTTACGCATTCGCCTCTTAACATGCAGATTTTGAATAGTGAGGGTAAGCTGGTTTTAGCATCTGCCAATGCCCCCCAACTTGATCTGGAATTGCAACAAGCTGCTTTGGCCGCTTATCCTGAGGCTGTTCGTGCAGATAAGGATACTCTGCTTTTCTCCAAAAAAATAGTCGGGGGCTATGCGCAGTGGCAGGAAGATATTAGTCATTTGAATTTTCTGCATCAGCAACTGGAAGAATCAATGAAAAAGCTGGAGCTGACTCATGCAGTGCTGGAAGAGGAAGAGAAGATTCAACAGGAGCTGGATGAAGAAAGCGCAAAGCTTCAGGTGATGACTGAGCTTGAAGAAGTAATAGCGGCAGATCTTCTGCGTCTTTCTTCCATGATAGAAAGTCTGCCTGACTCGGACCAGGAGTCCAGAGAAAGCGGACGCATAGCTTTGCTTCTCTGCTTCGTAAAAAGGAGCAGCAATCTTTTTTTCCGCAAACAGGAAACGAAATTACTATCAGCATCTGAGCTGTCTGCTTACGTCGCTGAGCTGGCAGAAATTGCTCAATATTTCGGAATGAAAATCCTGGTCAACAGTGAAATCAAGGAGGAAATACCGGTGCTGCAAGCTCGTTCTCTGTATGAGTTTACTTACTCGGTAGTAGACAGGGCAGCTCAGGCTGAAAACCCACACCTGCTCTTGCATCTGCTAACGGAGAAAGACCAGATTGTGCTGCGATTTATTGCCTCAGAAGATTTGCGTTCATTTGAACCGGAAATAGACCTGCAAGCTGAGATCAGCTCAGCAGGTGGCAGTTTTGCCTGTAAAGACCTGGATGGTGCAGTGGGTATTAGTCTTGCTTTTCCCCGGGCAGGTGAATGAAATGACAGGATTTTTTGTCTGGGCAGATGCATTGCGTTACCTTATCACCCTTATGCTTGCATTGGGCGTGCTCTCGCAAACGATGCTTGCGATCCTCAGCCTTCGCAGATATCCACGAAACTTCGGCCTGATTCTGGAAAATTTCATGGAATCCTTCGTCCTCTTCGGTATAGTTGTTTTCACCCTCATGTACGGACAGATGATACACTCTTTTTTTACCACTCTAATTACACCCACGGGATATGAAGGTATACGTTTTGTGGCCTTTGCCCTGATTACTTTGACAGTATTGCTGGTCGCTGTGATCGCAAAAAACTTTTACTCACTATTTTTGATTCCGCTATTTATGCTCCTGCTTCCTCCTTTTGAACTAGTATTGACAAAAAGTTTTCCCTATCTTTTTTTCATAGCGATAGTAGTCCTGCTACTTCGCAGTATCCTTATTTCTCTGCGGATACTTAAGGAAATACGCAGGACTATTTCAGCTTCATCAATTAAGGAAACGATCGATTCCATACATACCGCAGTCTTGTTTAGCGAGCCTGATGGTCTCATACTGCTCATAAATGAACAGATGCTTTACTTGATGGATACTATCAGCGGGAAGTTGCAACGTAATGCAAAAGAGTTTTATGAACTTCTGACTTCAGGCGAATTAGAGCCCGGTATGCAAAGAGAAGAGTTTGAAGGGCAGCTTGTTCTTCATTTGCCAAATGCGACGTACTGGATCTTTAGCCTGAGCAAGTTGAACATCAAAACTAAGGACTACTTCCAGCTGGCAGCAACAGATATTACACGCCAGTGGATGATGATGGCCGAGTTGCAAAGACAAGAGACAGAACTCAAACTCAAGTCAGAGCGCTTAAGAGAGTCAATCCATAAGCTGCAGCTCCTAAGCGGGGAGAAGGCAGTTAAAAAAGCGAAATTGCGCACCCACGAAGTTCTGGGCCAGAGACTGTCTTTGCTCTTGCGTGGTATCCGCAGTGGAGATACTCTGGATCATGATCTGATGCGGTCCCTCTCCGAGGGCATTGTAGAAGACTTGAAGATGGAGCAGGGTGTACCTTCTCCAAGAGAAGAGCTTGATGGTCTCGAACAGGCTTTTGCTTCGATTGGAGTGAGCATTAAACTGGAGGGAGACTTGCCACGAGATCAAGACCTGAGTCGTACATTCACTGATATAATCAAAGAAAGCGTCACCAACGCTGTACGCCATGGTTTTGCTACTGAAATATCCGTAAAGATAGACGGTGAAGGAGACTGTCATCAATTGGTGATAACGAATAATGGTGATTTACCTTCCCATCCAATAATTGAGGGTGGCGGTATCGGAGCTATGAGAAATATGCTGGAACCCTACGGAGGCGAACTTGATGTGATTTTAGATCAGTGCTTTGCCTTAACCGTCAAAGTGGCCGGAGGAAAAAGTGAACTATAGAGTACTTATAGTTGATGACCATGAATCCATGTGTGATTCACTGACCTATGCTCTCGGGCATGCCGGCAATTTTGAAGTGGTGGGCAGCATCTCTTCTGCAGCCCATGCGGATATTTATACTGAGCGCCTGCGGCCGGATCTCCTGCTGATGGATGTTTGTACAGAGGGCGGTGCCTCCGGTCTGGATGCTGCCAAAGACTTAAGAGTTAAGTATCCGGATATGAAGATTATTGTTATGTCAGGTTTTGATGAGATCACTTATGCGCCGAGAGCTAAGGAAGCCGGTGCAGATGCTTTTGTTTTCAAAAGCAAAAGTCTTGACTATTTTATAGAGGTGATCCGAGGTGTGATGGAGGGAGCTAGATATTTCCCTGAAGGCAAGACCATCCCCATGCCCAAGGGTGAAGCCCCACTGACCGAAAGAGAAATGGAAGTTTTGCGTCTGATGTGTAAGCACATGACAAGTAAAGAAATAGCAGAGGAATTATTTATCAGCGAAAATACGGTAAAGTACCATAAATCTAATATGCTGGCCAAAACCGGCTTTTCCAAAGCAGTGGAGCTAGCCTTTTATATGGTAGCCAACGGTTGGATTAATCCCTGGTACTAGGGTTTAAAGTGTTTCTTGTGAAAGGGCTGACTAACAGCCCTTTTTTTGTGGAAAAAACTACCCGCTACGGGTAGGGCAGGCGAAACAGTTGCGTGTTACGCTTAAGCGGGATAAAGTTTGAACCCTTTAGAAAGGAAGTAGACTGATGATTAAGAGAAGAATTGCACTAGTATTGTTGTCCATGATTTTGCTTTTGTCACTGCTTGCTGCCTGTGGAGGCGGCGGAGGCGGCGGAGATGCTTTGAAAGGGACATGGGAAGGCAATAGAGATTCGATAGGTATTACCTTCAAATTTGACGGAAAAGGCGGCTGTGATACTGAGGATGAATATGGTATTAAAGATACCGGCACCTACACCATCGCTGATGACAGCACTGTCAAGATCAAAATGTCCTACTGGGATAATGAAATCGTCTACAATTACCATATTGCCGGCGACAAGTTAGTTATGGATTCGGATGAACCACTTCGTCCTTCCTACGAGCTGACAAAAACAAAATAACTTAAACCCAAGCGGGAAGATGACGAAATCTCTTCCCGCTAAAATTTGTCCAGATATATTCCTGCCCCAAAGCCGCAAGAAAATGTGCGCTGCACACTATTAGGAAGGCTGTTGCATCATGGACAAGACTAAGATTTTGCTGATTATGAGCCGTGAGATAATTTCGGATTCAATAATCGCACAGTCAAAAGCCGGTGGCCGCTTTGACTTTCATGCTGAGTCTGACTATATGTCAGCAATCGAGAGCGCAATTAAGTACAAGCCGAGAATAGTATTATTAGAAGTTCCCGAGTCAGGCAGCTATAAATCTGCGGAAAAGTGTCTTCTTATCTCTGATGAAATCAGAAAAAACTTACCACAAACAAGACAATTGCTTCTATGCTCTGAAACGGATGCGGCTTCCCGGCTTGCCGCCATAAAAGCTAAACAGAATAAGAGAATCGATGATTTTCTTTTTTATGATACAAGTGTGAATTACTTATTTTCAAAACTGGAATCACTTATTTAAAGAATTTAAGAAGGAATAAGGAGAAAAAATGAAGCTTAAGAGGAGAAGTTTTATAAAGTTGATGGCCATGCTGCTGGCATTACTTCTATTTACAGCTTGCGCAAAAGAAAAGAAACCGTCTGCGTCAGATGATCCGAATCTTGGACTATGGCAGGCAACATTGGTTGAGATGTTTGGTGAGGAATCTCCTGCGGATGAAATATTCGAGATGGGCTTTGAGATTGAGCTTCTGGAGGGAGGCAAGTGCAAGGTCATCACCGATGGGAAAAAAGGTAGCTTTGACTGGAGCATAAAAGGAGATATTTTATCCATCAGCCAGAAGGGTAATACTTTTCTAACAGCTGTGATTAAGGGAACGCAGATGGTGATTGATGACTATATGTCTACAGGAATGAAGATCACCCTGCACAAGGAAGGCTCTGCTCCGCAGATAACTGATCCTGTGAAGACCGAGCCTGATGACCCGGATCCGAGTGTGAACGACCCTGATCCTGATGAGCCGGGAACTGCTGTTCAGACTCTATGGAACGGCGACTGGTATGGATATTTGTGGATCACTGAATACTATGGCCTATGGCTGCCGGAAGAGGATGCCGAAGAAGAAATTTATGATGCTCTTATGTACATTGATGTGGATGAAGCAGGTAACGGCCAATTATCAATCAATCTTGTAGGTGCTGAAGATGACATTGCAGTCAGCACAATAAGAGGTGATGAATATCTTCTGGAAACGGTTGAAGGCTATTTCCTTGATGCCCTTCTGGAAGAGGGCGATTGGTGGATGGGCATTTCTCCCATTGACGAAGGCAAAAAGCTAGTAATCTCTGATCGATACTATGACCCGGAGTTAACGGATGGAGATGGTTTTGAGTATATGTTTGCTTTCCGTCCCTGGGGAGAATTATGGGAAGCTGAGGAACGCGAAGGTGACAGACTTCCACCTTCTTATGAGAGCTATAAAGAAGATATAGCAGGTGAAGTAGACCCGCCTATCGATGATCCTAATCAGGGATGGGAGGGCAAAGTTGCCAATTTCACAAATGATGATCTTGAGGAGATCTATGCCCTGCTCAAGAGTGATTATGACAAGGGTGAGTTGCGGGGAATGACTTACCGGGATATCTGTGAGACATATTTTGATGGTGCAGCAGGAGAATTGGACTTAGAAGGTGAGACAATAAGCTTCTATATATGGCGGGCTTCCGATAAGACTTCAAACTACATCCAGGTGACCTTTCAGGATTATGAGGGAAACGGGATACGTACAGCCGGGGGCATAGGCTATAACTTTGAATAAAATAATTTTAGAAGGAGATCATTAAAATGGAGAACAAGAAAAACGCATTATTGTTGGTGACAGGCATACTCTTGATTATCGGTGGTGCAATTGGTCTTATCGGATCTATCATTGCCTTGCTGGGCGCAAGGGTAGCAGTAGTTATGTTTGCAGATCAGGAAGGAGTCGGCCTGCTGGTCTTTGCGGCAGTACTCCTGCTCTTGAGTGCAATTGTGAGTTTAGTTACAGGTATTCTGGGAGTAGTAAACGCAGGCAAACCCAATAAAGCAAATGTTTTAATAATATTTGGTATAGTAACAGCACTTTTATCTGTTTTGGGCAATATTTTGACAGTAGTAGCTGGCGGTCAATTCAGTGTGCTCTCATTAATTACCGGATTGATTATACCTGTACTCTTCCTGATCGGAGCATTTCAAAGCAAAAAAGCCCTAAATCAAGGGCAAATAATGTAGGCCGGATAGGTTTTCTCAGATATTATTACTTGTAAAGGGGTTATAAAAGGAGACTTTCCTGATGAAAAGCAAAACTAATATACAGCAAATTATTGTGTTTATGTTGGCAGCAGTCTTTTGTTTGCTGATACTTGCAGCTTGTGATAAGGGAAGTGATCCGATAGCATCTCACCCCACCGGTGGAAGCAGTGAGTTAACAGCAGTTCCCGGTGGGGAAACATCTTCCAGGCAGACAGTCAGTACTGAGCCAACAGCAAGTACCGGGCAAACAGAGCCGACTCAAAGGACATTTGCCGATTTGCCTGTAGAGGAATTGATTGACTATCTTCTGTCAGAGCTGCCGCGTGCTCATGAAATGGTCACTGAATATGGTATGACGGTGCTTGTAAGCGGCGAAGAGAGCGAGTATAAAAGTAAATGCCGCGATATCTGGCTGGGTACAGATCTTGATGGTAAGTTTACGCGGGAAATTCTTTATTCTATCTGCGATACAGGTGAGATATTTGAATACAATGCAGTACTGAATCTGTGGCAGAAAGTGGAGGATGTCATTCCGAAATTTATGGCAGTTTTGAGACTGGATAAGGCCTTGGATAATGATTCCTACATTTTTCTTTTAGATGATGTTGTCTGGGTCGATGATAGCAGCGAGCCCAATGGCTATAGAATAGACAATGACAAGGAAGAATGGGTCCCATACATTGCAAGTCTGCAAACAGAATGTCATGTTCTGGGTCCGGGTGAAGAATCTGCAATGGAGCTGTGGCAAGTCAGTCTTGATAATTTTGTTGCAGAATTGAATATGAGAGGTGAAGACATTCTGGTAGAAGCTGGCATCTACGATGGCGGGATCTACTATATCTCAGAAGTCTACCATCCTGCACCCCTCTACTGACAGAGAATATCTATAAGTAAAACAAAAGAGAAATTCGAATAAGTTTCTCCTTTCTATAGTGATGCCAGTCCGAGTATAAGCAGGCTGGCATCACTGCTTTTATTAAATTGTTTTGATGGCAGACAGGTCTGATTTGCATAATCTGCATCCTTTTTTAAATGTAATTATATTTTTATAATGTCAATCTGTTTCAGAGATTAAATATGATACACATGTTTCTTTTTCTTATAGGGAATTGGATTATCATGATATTAGTTAGGCATGCCTAATTAGTGCCGATTAAGCAAGCGGCTGACTTGCGAACCATAGTAGCAGCTATTCAGAACAGGAGAGAAAGATGTCAAACAAAAAACAAGCACAAGCAGAAGCGCTAAAAAGTATTTTGCAACAACTGAGCAGTGGTGCATCGGTTGAAGATGTCAGAGAAGAATTCCGGAAGACTTTTGACACTGTGGAAGCCAGCGAGATAGCTGCAGCTGAAGCAGAACTGATCAAGACCGGTACGCCGATTGAGGAGATTCAGCAGCTGTGTAATGTTCACGCATCTCTTGTTGAAGGCAGCGTTGAAGTTATTGCAACAGACCCGGTAATGGGTCATCCGCTGACAGTCTTCTATAAAGAAAATGATGGATTAGAAGAATTTCTGGCTGGCACCTATGCTGAAGCCAAAGCGGACTTTTTGTCTTCCAAAGACAATAAGCTATACTTAAAAGCTCTGTATGAGCTCTATAAGCTGGACCGACACTATTCTCGCAAAGAGCAGCTGATGTTTCCCTATCTGGAGAAAAACGGTATTACCGCTCCGCCTAAGGTTATGTGGGGTAAAGATGATGAAATTCGTGGACTAATCAAGCAGGCGATAGCGAAAGCTGAAGCAGGTGAATATGATGAAGCGCTCTTTACCGAGATGGAATCTGAAGTCCGCGGTATGATTCAGAAGGAAAACGAAATCCTGAAACCGATGCTGGTGGATAATATCAATGACGAAGGCTGGAAGGTCATCGCACAGGAAGGTTACCAGTTTGGCTATGCTTTTATCGATGGTGTAGAAGGCGTAAGTCCTTCTGACATCAAGGCCTGGGTCAAGGATGAACAAGATCTTGACCAGCGTCGCGGCAGCAACGACATCGATCTGCCTAGTGGCTATTTTAACGTGCATGAGCTGGAGGCCCTGCTCAATACGCTTCCTTACGATATTACTTTTGTAAATGCTGATGACAGAGTGCAGTATTTCAGTGAAAATGAACACCGCGTTTTTCCCAGAACCAGAACTGTACTCGGCCGCCTGGTTGAAGACTGCCATCCTCCCAAAAGCCTACATGTCGTTGACTCCATTGTGAAGGATTTTAAATCAGGGAAAAAAGACAAAGAGTTTTTCTGGATCCAGAAAGATGGACAGTTCATCATGATCCGTTTTTACGCCATTCGTGATGCTGAAGGCAAGTATCTCGGTGTCGCAGAAATAACCGAAGAAATCTCTGAACTGAGAAGCCTTGAAGGCAGCAAGACCCTGATGCCTGATAATTAATAAATACATAGAAAAGACTGCTCATTCGATTTGATAATGAAAGGAGTTCAGCTTTAGCCG
>LFRM01044606.1_pt1 | contig 21543 bp, 18 predicted proteins | sample 618341 | NCBI WGS metagenome assembly LFRM01 (sample SAMN03654438, study PRJNA283298) | anaerobic digester metagenome | isolation source: pool of bioreactors CSTR01a, CSTR02a, and CSTR03a thermophilic anaerobic... | place: Denmark: Kgs. Lyngby | collected 2014-05-21 | reverse complement strand
GGAACTAAAGACTTTTTATGCCATCCTTCACTTTACGGATGTAGCTTTTGACACTATAACCAGTAATTAAAGAAATTGGAAACTGCGAAATAATGTCCATAGATTTTAAAGAACTGGAGTGCTTTATTCGACTGGGGATGGAAAAGATATGATAGAAGTAAAAAATAAAGATTTAAAAGGCCAGGTAAAGGCGATTCCCTCAAAATCTTATGCACATAGAGCACTGATTGCTGCAGCACTAGCTGATGGAGATTCAAGAATTCTGTTTGATGAAAGCTCAGACGATATAGATTTTACCATATCCGTACTAGAGGCACTGGGGTCAGAAATATCAGCGGAAGAAAATGGGGTCCTTGTTAAGCCCCTAAAAAAAACCGAAAATACCCCCTATCTGGATGTAGGAGAAAGTGGTACAACCTTCAGATTGATTCTTCCAGTTGCTTCATCAATATATGAAGAGTGTATTTTTAAAGGAAGGGGGCGGCTTAGTGAAAGGCCAATTGCAGAGCTTATGGAAGCGATGAAAAGCTCTGGTGTGACTTTTGACTCAGAGAAGCTTCCTTTTACCACATCGGGGAAACTGAGGCCGGGTATTTTCAAAATGCCAGGAGATGTGAGTTCCCAATATATCTCGGGTCTGTTATTCGCAGCCCCCTTGCTGGAGGGGAAATCAGAAATTCTTCTTACATCAAGGCTAGAGTCAAAACCCTATGTGGATATTACTATAGATGTATTAAAAGGCTTTGGCATAAAAATTGGCGAAAGCGAGAACAGATATACAATCTATCCCCAAGCCTACCGGGCCAGAAATTATACCGTAGAAGGCGACTGGTCCAATGGTGCATTCTTTCTTGTCGCAGGTGCCCTGGGCCAAGGAATCTCAGTGAGTGGCCTAAATATGGATTCAACCCAGGGGGATATGAGGGTGGTAGGGATATTAAAAGACTTCGGAGCTGATATAGAGATGAAAGGCGATGTGATTTCAGTAAGAAGGAACAAGTTGCAGCCTGTGGCGGTGGACCTTACTGAAATACCTGATGCTTTGCCCATTCTAGCAATAGCCGCCGCTGCAGTTGAAAATGGGGTGTCCAGATTCTATAACGGGAAAAGACTTCGGCTAAAGGAAAGTGATAGGCTAAACAGTGTTGCTACCATGATAAGGAATCTGGGCGGAAAAGTTGAAGAAAATGAAGAAGAACTGCTGGTATACGGAACAGGCGGTCTACGGGGCGGGACTACATCTTCTTTTGGAGATCATAGGCTTGTGATGGCGGCAGCCATTGGCTCCATGATTAGCGATACATCTGTTGTGATTAATAATCCTAGGGCCGTGACAAAGTCTTATCCAAAGTTCTTTTATGATTTTATAAAACTGGGAGGTGAGGTTCTTGGCCAGCACATTTGGTAAAAAAATTGTGACTACCATATTTGGAGAGTCCCATGGCAGGGGAATCGGGGTAGTGATTGACGGGCTCCCACCGGGAGAAGAAATTGACATGGAAGAACTCCATGGATTTCTGAAAAGAAGAGCCCCAGGGCAAAGTGACTACACGACACAAAGGAAGGAAGAGGATATGCCAGAATTCCTCTCAGGCTTACTAGGAAATACTTTAACAGGTAGTCCGGTCAGTGCAATTATTAGAAATAAGGATCAGCGCTCTTCTGATTATAAGAATATTCTAGATATTCCAAGACCCTCTCACGCTGACTATACTGCCTACATAAAATATGGCGGCAATATGGATATGCGTGGCGGAGGACCTTTCTCCGGTAGAATTACAGCGCCCTTGTGTGTAGCAGGAGGCATAGCACTTCAGATACTTAAGAGACGTGGCGTTCATATTGCAGCCCACCTTTTGTCAGCGGGAGAAATAGAAGATTGTAGCTGGGATCTGGTTACCACCCAGGTGGAGGACCTTGAGGCGCTTAAGAGCAAGGACTTCCCCACAATTTCTAATGAAAGCGGTAGAAAAATGAAAGCATATCTTGGCGAGCTGAGGCAGGCTGGTGATTCAATAGGTGGACTGATTGAATGTATGGCGATTGGTCTACCTGTAGGCTTAGGTGAACCAAATTATGGAGGCTTCGAGTCAGTCCTATCAGCTGCTATATTTAGTGTCCCAGGTGTTAGGGGAATCTCCTTTGGTACGGGTTTTCCTGCCGCAAAAATGAAGGGTTCTGAGCACAATGATGAATTTGAGATTCTGGGAGGACAGATTCGAACAAAGACCAACCATGGAGGAGGAGTTACAGGTGGAATTACAAATGGAATGCCTATAAGGTTTCATGTAGCAATGAAGCCCACATCTTCTATTTCAAAGCCCCAGGAGTCCTTTTCTCTAACAGAAAATATAGAAAAAAACTTGGTAATAGAAGGAAGGCATGATCCATGCATTGCTGTAAGAGCAGTACCGGTAATAGAGGCTGCCTGCGCTCTTGTTATATTAGATTTATGGGAGGATTATTATGGAAATAAAAGATATTAGAAAAGAAATAGATGAAATAGATGATAAGCTCTTTGATCTTTTTAAGAAGAGAATGGATCTAGGTAAAAGTATAGCTAAGGAGAAAAAAGACAAGAATCTGCCTTTGGTCAATAAGACGAGAGAGCGGGAAATCCTATCCAGGATGTCGAAGAAATCAGATGAGCTGGTGACTTATACCAGGATGCTATACAACACCTTGTTTTCTGTAAGTAAAAGCTATCAAGGCAAAGTCCTTTATGAAGATAGTGAATTCAATAAAAGCCTGAGAGAAGCTGCAGAAAACACACCAAAACTTTTTCCAAACAAAGGTACAATCGCTGTCCAAGGCGTAGAAGGCTCCTATTCTCAACAGGCCTGTGACAAGCTATTTCCTCTGGGAGATATCATGTACTTCAAAACTTTTAACCACATATTTGATGCTGTAAGTGAAGGCCTTTGTGATTTTGGCATCCTTCCCATAGAAAATAGTTCCAACGGCTCCATCAATGAAGTCTACGACCTGATGATGGAAAAGAACTTTTATATTGTAAGAAGCTATAAGCTATATGTAAAACATGTACTTCTGGCTAAACCGGGAGTTAAGCTAGGTGATATCAAGGAAGTGATTTCTCATAATCAGGCGATAAATCAATGCAGTAATTTTTTTAGAAAGCATCCTGATATAAAAAGCACATATTATTCAAATACGGCAGAAGCTGCAAGGTTTTTATCCCAAAGTGATAGGACTGATCTAGCCGTGATATCTTCAAAATATTGTGCAGATCTTTACGGGCTTAATATACTAAGTCAGGATATTCAGAATAATGAAAACAACTATACAAGATTTATATGTATAGCAAAGGAAATGAAAATATACCCAGGATCTGGGAAGATTTCCTTGATGCTAACTGCACCTCATGAGCCTGGCGGCCTATTTAATATCATGGCAAAATTTGCAGCTCTTGGAATCAATATTACAAAGCTGGAGTCTAGACCTAAGTCTGGAAGTGACTTTGAGTTTATGTTCTACTTTGACTTTGAGGGCTCAATTGAATCAGAAGATATCAGAGAACTGGTCGACGACTTATCGCGAAATACAGAGGGTTTTGCCTTCTTTGGAAACTATCAGGAATACTAATATGAAATATGGATTATTGGGGAGGGTTTTGGGACATAGCTTTTCAAAAGCAATCCACGCCCAATTAGGAGATTATAGCTACGAAATGTTTCAGCGGGAAGAGGATGAAATTCCTGAGCTCTTAGAAGATGAGCAAATATCAGGCCTGAATGTGACCATACCTTACAAGGAAAAAATCATGGAGTTCTGTGATGTGGTCACAGAGAGGGGAAAAAAGATAGGATGTATTAACACTGTGGTATTTAATCAGGAGAGAAGACTACTAGGAGACAATACAGATTATTATGGATTTATGTATCTTCTAAACAGCCTTGTGCCAGATGTAAACCAGATGTCTGCGCTTATCCTAGGAGACGGCGCCACCTCCAAGACTGTATCTGCGGTTTTGGAGGACAAGGGGATTGAATATGTAAAACTAAGCAGAAAAACACCGCCCTTTTATTCTGATATGAAGAAATACCAAAATGCAGATATTTTAATTAATACAACACCCGTGGGGATGTACCCCAATAATGGGAAGGGGCTGGTAGATCTAAAAGAATGGCCCTACCTCAAGGCGGTAATCGATGTTGTCTATAATCCTCTAAAGACAAAACTGCTACTGGATGCGAAAAACCTTGGAATTCCTCATTCAGGAGGCTTGCCCATGCTGGTTGTTCAAGCTGTTAAGGCCTCAGAGATTTTTACTGGAAAAGAAGTTGCCAGTGACAAAACAGAAGAAATAATAAAGAAACTCGTCCTAGACTTTGGTAATATTGTTTTGATAGGGATGCCTGGCTCTGGTAAAACCACCGTAGGCAAAGAACTTGCCAGAGTTAGTGGAAGAACCTTTGTTGATTTAGATGATGAAATTGAGAAATATACAGGAATGGCCATACCGGATATATTTGAAAAATATGGAGAAGACCATTTTAGGCATCTGGAGTCAGAAGTAATCCAGGAATTTGGAAAGCAAACTGGGATAATCATTGCTACTGGCGGTGGAGCGGTTACAAGAGCAGATAACTACAATCCTCTGGTTCAAAATGGACGGATTTATCTTTTAGAAAGAGACTTGGAAAGCCTTGAATTGAAAGGGAGGCCTCTTTCTACCAGTAGGGACCAGATCAAAGCCCTGTGGGAAGAAAGAAAAGATGCCTATACCAAATTTTCAGATGCAAAGGTTTACAATCAGGATATAGAAAAAGCAGCCCTGGAGATCTGGGAGGATTACAATGAGAATTTTGCTTATTAATGGTCCTAACATTAATATGTTAGGTTTAAGGGAACCCGAAATATATGGGGACAAAACCTATGATGACTTAATTGAATATGTTTCCAGCTTTGCCTTGTCACAGGGAATTCAGTTGACTGTTTTTCAATCCAATCACGAAGGAGAACTTGTGGATGAGATCCAAAGGGCCTTCAAGACTCAAGATGGAATCGTCATAAATCCCGCCGCCTACACCCATACGTCCATAGCGATATTAGATGCTCTAAAGGCAGTAGGATTACCTGCTGTAGAGGTTCATATCTCTGATGTCAGTAAAAGGGAGGCTTATCGGCAAATTTCATATGTCAGCGATTACTGCGAAAAGAGGATTCAGGGGCTGGGATTTGAAGGCTACATAGAAGCAATAAAACACCTTATGGCCCGCTAGTAGTAGAGTTTACCCTGCTACTCTTCCATCAGGAAGATTTTTAAAATGAAGACACTATGATATAAAAAAAGGTGGACAGCGTGATTTCAACACTGTGCATCTTTTTTTTAAGTACTTACAAAGAAATAACCCCATCACTTTCCAGTTGAAAACTGAAATTCATTACAGTTCATAGTTATAGCTTAAAAACACTCCATATCACATAGGTATTAACCAGTAAATCTGTGTTAATAAAAGAAATTAAATCTTTACTGATGAGAGTTCCCAGGTGTTTTCATACTTTTTTCTTTTCAGACAATTCTTCAAGTATTGATACACAAAGGATATTTAAAACTTTATCATCACCCGTTTTCCAAATTTCTTCTATAAATGATAGGTACTACACTATCATATCTTCATCGCCTTCATTTTCAATCAAATCTATGGGAGGACTAGTTAGTTCAAAACTAAAGAAAATATAGCCAAGTAGTTCATCATAATCCCTCTAATTTTTACTTAGAGAATTTTTGTTTTCTGGAAATACACTGGTCAATTTCTTTGCAAAAGCTTCTTTAGATAGCACAAGACTCCCTCAAAATCTAATTTTCTATTCTCTTAAGATTTTATTAGAGCAAAAAGGAGCCTAAATAGATTTTTAGGACATATTAACATTCTGCTCTGGGTCAAGTATAATTAGATTAAATTGAGACCATCTAAAATAATGACAGGGGGGCGCCATGAAAAAAATTTCTCTTATACTTATTCTTCTTGTCCTTCTACAAGCTATAGGATGTTCAAAAGCTGCGGAACCAAATATAATTGAAGAACCGGGTCTAAGCCAAGAAGAAGCTCCTAAAATCACTACAGAAGCTGAAAAAGAGCCTATCAAAGATGAGGGTGAGAAGGAAACTAAAGTTACAGATGAAAAAGAGGAAGAGGAAGTCGCTGGATTTACCGACAGCAAGGTTCTGATTTTTGATGGATTCCCCATAGAGCGCATAAGTCTCATAAAACCCGAAATAATCCATTCAGTTGATGTCTCCATTAATAAATTAGAGCCTAGTGATAGCCGGTCGAATTATTACCGATTAATCTATCTTTCTGAAGCTAAAGAGGATGAGATTATCCAGTACTTAGAAGAATTAATCGATTTAGAAGAAGATAGTTATATGGGCTATACAGGTACTATAGATGGCCTCTACGCTTCTGGCAGTTATGTGAATATCTATGATGACTTTGCCCAGCGTGAGTATATGTATGTTTATATAAATCTGGGGCTAGAACCAGAAAAAATGGGTGGAGACAATCCTTATTTTGAATTTCCAATTAGTGAACTTGTTAAGCTACCTACAGATTCTGTAAGCCTCTCACAAATCTATCAAAATTCCATTAACATATATGAAGAGGATCTCTACTACACTAACCACATTGAAAGCTTTAATTCGGGTCTCCCATCAGAAGAAATCTTTGAGTTTTATCAGGACTTTACCTCGGATAAGGACAATCTTGATTACTACAAATTTGAAGGAGAGCATGTGTTCCGCTGGACTCAGGATAAATACAACTTTGATGTAAGAATTAGAGATAAAAAAATGGACCTGGCTGCAGACTTTAGTATAGCAGTTCAGGAAATAAAGAGTTTTAAAGACTAGTAATTTAAAATAAGGCCTAAGGTTAATCCTAGAGCCTTATTTTAATGCTTATAATTATTCTTTTTGTCCTTGGATTAGATAGGAGTTTACAAAAACACCTTGCAGTACCTTTATAACTCCCTATAGCCATGGTAGATTAGTATTCACCAATTCTAGCTTTCTACTCATAAATGTAACTAAAGCAGTCAAATAGGCCTGTAAAAACTTCCTTTGATCTAGCGTCCATTATTGCATCCTTGTCTTTATCGAAAAGGACTAGTTTTTTGAGTTCTCTAAGCCTACCACCACTGTAGTCAAGGGGGATTCTAACCAGATAATTTCTTACCCCATCATACATTTCTTCACCTATAATATATCTTTTAAGAACAAAGCAAATATAGGCCCCTTCTTTATCTTTAAAGATGAAAGCATCTTCATTTTTTAAGTCTGCCATCTCATTTAGAAATACAACTTTTCCCGATCCATACTTCTGCTCTAAACTATACATAGTTTCCCAGTCATCGTAAAATAGCCCTTCTCTTTGCTCCTTAGTCAAATTTTCCAGAGCTAGATCACTGTTATCTTTCATAAACTGGACTATGATTTTTCTTACCTTCTCTGGGTCTAAGCCAAAAGAGCTAATCTGGCTGGGGCTATCTAGCATATCTCCACTTTTTCTATCAATATGAAAAACACTATAAAATGGTCCATAAATTTCTGAATAGAATCCCAGTTCTAGCCTAGCCACTACACTGGATACACCCTCTGTTTCAAAAACTCTAGTAGCCAGGCCCACTGCAGAATGGTCTCCATAGTAGTCTTCGTATTTACCCTGGCTATGGACTCTTTTTACCTTGTCCCATCGCTCTATTTCTCCAGAGTAGTAAGAATCATAGAGGTTGGTTTTGGCCTTTTTGATTATCTCCTCAGGGCCTTCAAATTCTGGTATCTCAAAATAGCTCTTTAAGGAACTGCGTTCTTCAATATCCGAGCCTAGAAAACTATAGAAAACATCCTGGTCGTAAAGGCTGCTGCTAATGCTTATGGTAGCTTCTTTTTTACCCTCAAGCTGGCCGCTGGAGGCAAAAATATAGGTCTCTCCATCTATCTCCTGCTCTCCTACCACCCTCCTACCTAAACTATCAAGGTAGTAGTCTTCACCATCAAGGCTTAACCAACCCTTGACCAGCTCACCTTTTTCATCGTAGTAGTACCAATAATCTTCTTCACTATACCAGCCCTGTTTCTTTTCTTCTTGATCCTTTACTTCTTCTTTTTCTTCTTTTTTTATTAGGGGCTTAATTTTTATTTCTGGCTCAGGGTCATCTATTTCATTATCAATGACCACCGGAGGAACTGGCTGAGGATCAGGTTTTTTACCTCCTATTAGTTTAGGTAAAATAATAATTGCAACTACTATAAGAAGACCAATTATCCAAATTGGCTTAATCTTTGGGCCCTCCTTATTAGCTTGACTAGAATCCTTTTTTTGAAAGGTTGGTTCCTTGGGTACAAAGGAGTCAGTATGTGACTTTATAGCCTTAGCTTCTTCTACCTCTTCAGTCTGGACAATTTCCACCGGTTCGTCTTGGTTGATTTCTACAGGAGCTCCACAATGAACACAAAACTTAGAACCTTCTTCAAGAGTATTTCCACATTGGTTGCAAATGTTTTTCATAGCTTCCCTCCCTCTTTATTTATATTTAATTATATACATAATTGACATAATCTTCCAGCTTAAAACCAGTATAATGATTTTTTCTTCTTGACTCTATTTTTAGGATCTATTCTTTCTTACTTATTATTCACTCAGATTTCAAAGAGGATTATTTCTAAGAGAGTTTTATATAGGCATTTTATATGCTACCCTTTGTTGCTTCCCCTTTTGCTTGGCCATCCAGTCCTTGATTAGCTAGGTACCATATATTAATATCTCTGTAAATTGACCTCTATCTTCCTATGTTATAAAAGCATAACTCCTGGCAGTGTAGAAGGTCCAAATAGATTTGAAATTTTTAAATATGACGCCCTACACCCTCATAATAAATGGACAAAAAATTTCTTCCGAAAGTACTAAAATTACTATTATATGGTGCAACTAAAAGCAGATTAGCTTAAAAACAAGGGAACGAAAAACTATTTATATTTCATATGTTGATATAAAGCTAGAACTGAAGCCAGAAGAAAAGGTATAAACAATCCCTAATATAAATTCCCCAATAGTGATCTTATTGACCTACCTGTATATACTATAAGCCTTGCATAAGGCTATCAATATTACATCAATATTTAAAAAAAAATACTTATTCCTCTGGTAATTTAGAGGAGTTTAATTATGGTCTCACTACCTAAGAGCTCCTTAAATTGTATCAAGATTTCCATTCAGAAAAGAACAATCGTTATCACCGCGAAGACGAATCAGGCCCCACCTTTCTCTAATTTCAAGATAGATACAGCCGTAACTTTAGAAACAAGAATAAGAGTATTAACGGAACCCAAGGAGAATCAAGGATTATGTAAAATTAGCCAAATAGGTATATGGCTATTGGATTTTAATTTAGCCATTTAGATTTACTATTACCAATCATTGCCAATTTATAGCCTGATTTATCTCACATCCCTAAATTACAAAAGAAAGGCTGTCTACAATGGATAAACTATCCTTTGTGACAGCCTCTTTAGACTACACCCTAATAAGTAATGAAGAAAGTCTCAATCGATTAAACAGTTCTTTGATCTTGTCGAAGTCGCAGGAGGGGCCGAGTCTAGAATTTCGCTTTCTATTCCCAGCACTTTTTCAGGGGTAATCCAGGGTAAGTTTTGTATTGCACTAGTCTCTTCATGGGTTAGCTTTCCCTTATAGGTGGTCATAGACCTTCTTAGATAGCCATCTCTAATACAGGCTTCCTTAACTCCTAAATTAAGGATGTTCCTAAAATGGTTTAAGACAGAAGCTGCATAAGCCTGGGATGTTGAGTTGGCTATAACGCTGGGTATGTTGCTAACCCCATAATGGATGATACCATCTACTTCGTAGGTGGGATTCTCATGGGTTGTTTCCCTGTAAGTTTCTATAGCACCCATCTCATCAGCGCTAATATCGACAATCACAGAGCCCTTTTCCATTAGGCCAAGCATGGAGCGGTCTATGAGATGATCTGTGCGTTCCTTTTGCCATTTCACACTGTTTATCACTAAATCAGTTGTGGGAAGGAGCTTACTTATATTCTCCTTAGTGGGAAGCATGGTATCCACTCTCCCCCCATAGCTGAGCTCTATATCCCTCATAGTTGCAATGTTTATATCAAAGACCGTACATTTGGCTCCTAGGCTTTCAAGAGCCTTCAAGGCAGCTTTTCCCACATTACCAGCTCCAAAAATCAAAACATTGATTGAGGGCGCTCCTGCTAGTCCCCCTACATACTTCCCCTTACCTCCATTAATGGTTTCTAGATACTGGAGTCCCTTTAAGGCGCCTGCTTTACCAGCAGCCTCACAATTTGGTGATCCGTAGCGGTGGGAATCTTCAGCGGTAAATGAAATACATTTGCTTTTAATAAGTGCCTCAACCTCAGGGGGATCCGATGCTGGGTGTAGACAGGTAAAAATAATCTGATTCTCTCTTAAAAGAGGAAACTCCCAAGGTGAGATTTCCTTGACCTTAGTTACTAGGTCACACTGGGCATATATTTCCTCAGCGGTGTCTAGGATTTTTGCTCCTTTTTCAATGTATTTCTCATCGGAAAACCCAGCCAGTGCACCAGCCCCAGCCTGGACATAAACCTCATGGGAGTCACCTATAATTGTGCTAACTTCTATAGGAGTAAGTATGGTCCTATACTCTCCCTCCTTACTATCCTTTAATAATCCTAATTTCATGCTATTCCTCCAGAATAGATTTCATTAATGCTATCGTATATATCTCGGAAATCTATATTATCATCTTTCTTAAAAAGCTCTAGAACCCTATCGGTATCATTTCTCAATGATGTGTTCATCAACATCCTAAACTTCCGATTAATCCAGTCCCTGTCCACACCATCCTGGGCTTCTCCTCCAGGTTTACAGTCTACAGCTTCGATACATCTTCCATCCTTGGTATAAATTCTTATTCTGGCTAGTCTTTCCTCTGGAAAACGCTTATCATAGTCTTCATCGACAGAAAAGTGTAGTCTGCCCATCATCTCCATAATTGTATCGTCGCTAAAGGCTTGTACTGTAAGTTCCTCTAGGCCAAATTTCCCCCTTGTAAGTAGAGCTGCTGTAGGATAGGAAATATTATACTGGGCCTCATCTATGTCACTAGGTACAATCTTTGAGAGCATGACAGCCCTGGAAAAGCTAGCCACCTCAACCCTGAGGATATCTTGACTGTCAACCTTTTTTAAAATTTCTAAGCATCCTTCTAAGACTGGATGTACCCACCTACAGCAAGGAAAAAGCTTGAAATAAAGATCCATTATCCTGTAGGTCTCACCCAAATCATCAGATAGTTCCCTGTAGACCTCTGCCTCTAAAAGATTCTTATTACCAGTAAAACCAGCTAAAAGCTCCTCGTATGAAAGTGCTCCTATCATAGTTCCAAAGGCAACTCCATCCTTATTCATAGAAGGATACTCCACAGAGCGAATGGCAGGTACCAAGGGGGCATTAAACTCAGAAATGGACAGTAGCTGGTTTAGTTTATCAGGCCCAAGCCCATGTATCCTAGCCATGGCTGTAGCTGAACCCACGGAGCCAAAAGTTCCACTACTATGGGGAAACTCATAAAAATCCATCATAGCCATGCCCATTCTTATGGTAATCTCATAGCAGACAACTAAAGCTGTTAAAAACTCCTGATAGGATACATTCTCACTATAGCTAGCAGCCAGAAGGGCTCCAATAAAAGATGTGCCAGGATGAGCCCTAATAAGATTATGACCATCGTCAATATCCAGTGCATTTGAAGCATGACCCATGGCAATGGCAGCCCCTAATTCACTTACCTTCTCTCTAGAACCCAGAATAGCTACTTGGCCATCCCTAAGGTTCTTTTTCACCATAGCTAGGCCTACTTCAAAAATAGGTGTCCTTGCCCCCAAGAGGACAGCTATTGCCAAGTCTATAAAACAAACTTCAGCTCTCTCTTTTACCTCCTCCGGGAGATCCTCCCAGCGGGTATCTAAGATAAACCTTTCAAGTCTATAGTCACTTATGCAGTTCACTGGGAACCTCTTTCCTCTTCTAGGAGTTCATCCACCCTGTGGCAAGCTACAAAGTGGCCCGGCGAATGTTCATAAAGCAAAGGTTCTACCTTACATCTATCGGTGTAGTGATAGCAGCGCTTAGCAAAACGGCATTCATTGCCGGGATTAATAGGTGACGATATTTCTCCCTTTATAAGCACTTGCTCCTTCTTTTCTCCTAGTTCTGGAATAGGAATAGCTGATAAGAGGGCCTTAGTATAGGGATGTAGGGGATTCTCAAACAATTCCTCAGCAGGGGCTTTCTCCACAATCTTCCCTAAATACATGACCGCTATATCATCGGAAAAGTGATTTACAACGGATAAATCATGGGTTATAAAAATGTAGGAGAGTCCTAAATTCCTCTGAAGTTCTTTTAAAAGATTAAGAATCTGCGCCTGAATAGATACATCCAGGGCAGATACAGGTTCATCACAGACAATGAACTTGGGGTTCATGGCAATGGCCCTAGCTATACCAATCCTCTGCCTCCTGCCTCCATCAAGTTCGTGGGGATAGGTGTTATAGAGCCTCTCAGCTAGACCTACTGTTTCCATAAGCTCCGTTACCCTTTCCTCTATAGCCTTGCTCCCCTTGATGTATTTATTGGCAATGATTGGTTCGCTTATTATCTGGCTAACAGTCTTTCTAGGGTCCAATGATGAATAGGGGTCTTGGAAGATAAACATCATATCCTTTCGGACATCCTTCATCTTCCTTTGGCTATATTTAGTTATTTCTTTATTATCAAAATAAATCTCCCCTGAAGTAGGCTCAATTAATCTCAAAACTAGCCTACCTGTTGTAGATTTACCGCAGCCCGATTCGCCTACAAGACCCAAGGTTTTCCCTTTTTCCAAAGTAAAGCTTATGTCATCCACAGCGTGAAGAAGTCCATATTTTGTTTTAAAGTACTTTTTAAGGTTTTTAACTTCTAAGATTGTATCCATTAAACCTTCTCCTCTCTCTCAATATGGAAGCCTTCTCTTTCATAGGCGCAGCATCTAACATAGTGACTGTCAGTGAGCCATTTGGTGGCCTGGGGTTCCTTACACTTTTCATCGGCATAGGGACACCTGGGATGAAAGGGACAACCTACAGGAAGATTTGTTGGGTCAGGCATTAGACCTTGGATAGGTGTCAACATAAGTTTTCTATCCCTAACATTTGGTATCGAATTAAAAAGTCCCTCGGTATAGGGGTGCTTGGTACGATTAAAAATATCCTCAAGAGTCCCATATTCCACAATCTCTCCAGCATATACCACCGCAACTTCATCACATATATCTGCAACTATACCCAAGTCATGAGTAATCATTATCATAGAGGTTTTGTAATGATCCCTCAGATTTCTCATAAGTTTTAATACCTGGGCCTGGATGGTAACATCCAAAGCGGTTGTAGGTTCATCTGCTATAAGTAGTTGAGGTTGGCATGCCAGGGCAATGGCTATGATAACCCTCTGTTTCATGCCTCCTGAAAACTGATGGGGATATTCACTGGCCCTCTCACCAGGAATACCCACTAACTCAAGCATCTCTACCGCCTTCTCATGAGCCTCTTTTTGGGAGATTTTTTGGTGGATGGCAATGCTCTCAGCTATCTGGTCTCCAACAGTAAAAACTGGATTTAGTGCTGTCATAGGATCTTGAAAGATCATGGCAATATCATTACCCCGGACCGATTCCAGTTCCTTAATACTCATTTTTAAAATATCTTTACCATCAACCTGTAGCTTATCGCACTCCACAACTCCTGGAGGAGAGGGTATTAATCTTAATAGTGACAAAGCAGTGGTTGTCTTGCCAGCCCCAGTCTCCCCCACTAAGCCTAAGGTTTTTCCCCTTTCAACCTGGAGGCTAATGCCATTTACAGCCCTAACAACACCATCCTCCACTTCAAAACGTACATAGAGGTTCTGTAAATCTAAAACTAAATCTTTTTCAGTCATCTCTCCCCCTATTGTTTAAGCTTTGGATCCATGGCATCTCGTAGGCCATCACCCATTAGATTGAAAGAAAGTACCGTCAACATAATTGCTATACCTGGATAAAGAGTAAGGTAACTGTAGTCCCTTATAAAATCCCTTCCTCCTGAGAGCATAGCTCCCCACTCTGGAGCAGGCACTGGAACACCAAGGCCCAAAAAGCTTAAATGTGAGGCTGTCAGGATGCCATTGGCTACACCCATAGTGACTTGAACTATTATAGGAGATAGAGAGTTAGGCAGAATATGGGTTGCAATGATTTTTAAGTCACTGACACCAGAAACCCTAGCAGCCTCTATATACTCCTCATCCCTGACAGGTAAAACAGCCGCCCTAGCGGTCCTAGCAAACATAGGTACATAGACCAGGCCTATGGCAAGCATAAGGACAAAGAGGCTCTGCCCAAAGGCTGACATAATAGCTATGCCCAGAAGCACCGAAGGTATCCCCATAAAAATCTCAGCAAATCTCAGGATTATATTCTCCACCACACCTCCATAATAACCTGCTATAAGGCCCATGGTGCTGCCTATAAGGCATGATATAGCTACCGATACAATCCCCACTGAAAGAGAATATTTTGCCCCATAAAGAACTCTTATAAAAACGTCCCTACCATACTGGTCTGTCCCCATGATATGTTCTTTACTAGGATGCTGAAGCCTTTCTTTCATGTTTTGCCTTACTATATCCTCATTGTAGTCGAATACAAATTGAGCAATGATGGCTACGACGACTATGACAACAATTATTATAAGGCCTACCATAGCACTTGGGTTTTTCTTATAGTTTCTCCACATCTCGCTAAAAAAACTACGTTTTTTTGAGGCTTTAATATTATGAGTTTTCTTCACCATATCATCACCTCGAATACTGAGCTTTTATTCTTGGGTCAACAAAAGCATAGGCTATATCTACGATCAGTAGAGTTGTAGTGAGTAATACAGTAAACATAATAATACATCCTGTAGCCAGAATCATATCCCTATTATTAATAGCATGGACTGTGAGTCTTCCTACTCCAGGCCATGAAAATACAGTTTCTATGGCTACAGCTCCTCCCAGGGCATTGCCTAGGGTGGAACCAAACACAGTTATTATGGGAATAAGGGCGTTTTTTAAGGCATGTTTTCTTATGACTTGTTTTTCAGTTACACCCTTGGCTCTAGCTGTCCTCAAATAATCCTGTCTTATAACTTCTAGCATAGATGACCTAGTGATTCTAGTTAGATTTCCTGCCTGGGAGGCCCCCAGAGTTATAGCTGGAAGGATAATTGATGCTGCTGAACTGCTGCCTCCCGAAGGAAGCCATCCCAGCTTTAGAGAAAATCCTAGAATAAGTAATAGTCCCAGCCAGAAACTGGGCATAGAAAGGCCCAGCATAGAGGCTACCATGCTGGTGCCATCTAACCAGGTCCTGTGATGGGTGGCTGCAGCAATACCTAAGGGCACTGAGATTAGCAGTGCCACTACAATACTAGAAAAGGCCAGTTTGAGGGTAGCTGGAAATCTTTCGAAAAATACTGTGCTAACAGGCCTCTTCATAGAAAGAGACATTCCCATATCTCCTCTTAGTAGATTGCCAATATATCTAAAGTAACGGTCAAAAACGCTACCAGACAATCCCATCTCTTCTCTCATAAGTTCTATTTCAGCTTCAGTAGCATCAGCAGGAGCCATAATAGAAACTATGTCACCAGGTGCTAAGTCCATCAAAAAAAACACAACAAAAGAAACTGCTATGATTACAGGGATCATCATTATTATGCGTTTTAAAATATATCTAAGCATGCGATTCCTCCTAAAAGGCTAGGCGTTCCCAAAGTATAGGAACGCTTAGCAATAAATTTAATCTAGTTTCTTCTGAATCATCTTGAATTGGTGAACAAGGGCGGGATGAAGCTTAATTCCTTCAACACCCTTAGAAGCACCCATGGTTAGGGTTGCCTGGGCAACAGGTACCCAAGGTATATACTCGGTGGTAATTCTTTCTTGGATTTCCTTGTACATTTCTGCACGTTTTACAGTATCAATCTCACCAGCAGCCTTGTCTATTAGCTCGTCAATCTCGGGTACATTAAAGTGAGAATAGTTCCTACCACCAGTTGAATATAGGGGGTTCCTATACATGTAGTCTGCATTCATACCTGGAGTCCAAGATAGGATAAAGAACTCAACCTTGGGATCAGTCTCAAGACGTTCTACCAAAGCTGCCTGCTGCATATACTCGATATCAATAGTTATGCCATATTCCACCATCTGAGCCTGGAAGTTTTCAGCCATTTTAACCCTGTGGCTAGCATCAGATGTTATAAGCTTAAAGGTAAGTTCTTCAGGAGTAAAATCCTTTAGAAGGTCCTTGGCCTTTTCTGGGTCATGAGGGATTCCATCAATATCGGAATAAAACTCCATATCCCTACACATTATACTTGTGGAAGGCTGACCATATCCATCCCATGCTGCAAGAATCATTTCTTCCTTATCGATTGCATAGGCAATAGCTTCTCTGAACTTCACATCGGATACAACACTATCGGTATTGGCAAGATTGAAGGCCACATAGTGTTGACCCCTACCTACCACCTCTACTAGCTGAAGTTTATCATTATCAATAATCTTATTGTAATCCACTGCACTGGGCTCCATAATGGCATCCACTTCACCATTTTCCAGGGCTATCATCCTAGCAGAGGCTTCAGGAATCATCCTGAAAACCAACCTCTTAGTATTGGGCACTGGATAAAGAGTGCTTTCTTCAAAGCGAACTAGGGATACATAGTCTGCAGCAACAAATTTCTCAAACTTCCATGGGCCAGTTCCTATTTTAACTGCTTCTTCTTCAGGTAGGTCTTCAAAAGCTTTTTTAGAAAGTATAGCCAAGCTGTTGGCAGCTAAGACATAATTAAAGTCAACATCTCCCTGATGAAGAACAACTTCAAAGGTCAAATCATCAATCTTTTTAAACTCCTTGATTTTCTCCATATATGCTGAAGTTGTGGCTTTACTCTTGGCTCTTTCAAATGTAAATTCTACATCGTCGACTGTAAGTTTTTCTCCATTATGGAAGGTGACATTATCCTTTAAGACAAATCTCCAATGATCAGGTTCAATCATCTCCCAGCTTTCAGCCAGCTCGCCATCATTTTTCATTTCATCAAGATTTGTATCAGTAAGTAAATCGTGGGTACAGTCTTGGACAATTTGATTAGTCTCAGCAGTTGTTTCCATTGGGTCAATTGTAGTGAATTCATCTGCCATCGCGATAATTATTTCCTCTTTATAACCGTTTTCGCTACCTTCCCCTTTCTCTGATTCTCCCGGAGTCTCCTCTTTAGGAGTCTCAACCTTTTTGTTTTCTTCTTCCTTTTGAGGTTCTGATGAACCACCGCAGCCCATCACGGATAGAGCTACCATAAGTAAAACAAGTAGTAATGCTATTCCTTTCCTTCGTTTCATAAATTCCTCCTTTGAAATCTAAGTTTGAAACCAAAGTAAATAACAATTATAATACAAGCAATTAACATGCCATACATTAAATCCTTATTTTTCAAGCTTTCGCAAACCAAAAAAACAAGATAAAAAAACAAATGCCCATAATTGGGCATAGTTTTAACCATAATTAGAGGATTTCATACTTGCCGATTTTGTTCTGCAGTGTCTGCCTTGGAAGACTAAGTATTCTTGCCGCCTCACTTATGTTGTTCTTAGATAGATTCAAAGCTTCCTTGATTTTTTCTATCTCAAACTCCTTTAGAGCCTCTTTTAAGGAAACCCTCTCCATTTCATCCTTAACAGGAAGAGCGCTAAACTTTTCCTCCACATCCATGTACTTAAGTACAGACCTGTTTTCTGATACCTGAGTCATAGCGAAGATAATCATATGCTCAAGCTCCCTGATATTACCTGGCCAGTGATATTCAATAAATTTCTCCTGCAAGTCCCTACCGATATACATGATATTTTTTTTAAAAACCTCATTGTATTTCCTAATGTACTTCTCAACAAAGAGATAAATATCTTCCTTACGTTCTCTTAATGGAGGTAGACCTAGGGACATGGCAGATAGCCTATAATAGATATCCTTTCTCAGCCTACCTTCTTTCATAGCTACCTGGGGATCCTCACCTAGGGCCGTCAAAACCTTTACATCGGCAAAATAAGCCTCATTACTTCCAACGGGCCTATAGATACCGTCCTGAAGAACCCTGAGGAGCTTACTTTGAAGTGCCAGACTCATTCCATTAATTTCATCGAGGAAAATAGTCCCTCCCCTAGCTATCTCTAGCAGACCTGGGTTATTCTTTGCCCCAGTAAAAGAACCCGCCACAGTGCCAAAGAGCATGCTTTCAAGAAGGGTCTCAGGTATTGCTGCACAGTTCTGAGCTATAAAAGGACCACTGCTTCTAGGAGAAGCATTGTGAATAGCCTGAGCAAAAATCTCCTTACCTGTACCAGTCTCTCCATAGATAATAGCCGGTAAATCACACTGGGCAATGGTCTTAGCATACTCCTTTAACTCCAGCATCCTTTCAGATTGGGCCAGGATGTCATCTAGGGTTAGAAGAGCTACTTCAGGTTTTGCCTTCCCAATAGAGTAGGAACTAATTTCATCAGTGCTAAGTTCTATAGGGATAAGATTAGCCCCATCACCTACCTTCTCATCCACCGAAAGATCTATGGCTCCAATCACAGTTTTACCTCTTTTTATTGGCACAGAAAGGCTAGATATATAGTGGGGGCCCTCGTCTTTATAGCAAATACCTTGATTGTCGACAGAAAGAGGATAGCCTACCTTCATACATTGAAATAGACTACTCTCTTCTGCATCAATATCGTAGACATCGAAAAAATTTCTACCTACTACTTCAAGATTTTCCTCATTTTCCTGGAGCTTCAAATTAAATTTTGCTGTAAAAAGTATCTCTCCTTCGGTATTGACTATGGTTATCCCATCAATATAGCCCTTTCCATGGAGAAGGTGCTTATGTATGCGCATGATTATCACTCCTAATCATTTTTAATATATAATTCCTGGATACTGAAGCCATATAGACCACTCTTCTTCGAGTAAGGGTCTTTTTATAACACCACCGATTAGTTCCTGCTCTTGAGTTAAAGGATTATAAATAGAGCACTCAATAATCTCTTCCTGACCAATGTAAATGCCCACATGGCCCTTCCTCATAAGAACAAGACCAGGCTTTTCTGGAAGACTTGCGATGCCACCACAAACCAACTCCTCTTCTGCTAAGGTCCTAGTACAAAAATCACTATCTAAGTGATAAAAACCTCTATTGCCTTGATGGTAATCATGCCATACAAAGGACTTAATAAGTCCAATACAATCCCAACCCCTAATCCCCCTATTACATAGGGAGCGTCTGACTGCGATTCTATCCTGGGTATACCAGTAGTCATACTTTTCAATCAGTGAGTCCAATAGCTCGTGGGTTAAATACTCCCCATTTCCATCCCATAAATATAAATGAGGAGTCTCCATACAATTTTTAGCGTAAGCAACTAAATTATCAGCCGTTAACTTAAAATCATTCATTTTTTTCCTCCATTTAAAAACTAGACCTCATCTCCTAAATAAGCTAGGTCTTAAAAGGCAAAAGCAGTAGTAGCCAAATAATCTATCAACAAATATTTCACCAGTTATGTTCTCGCTATACAAAAAACTACCATCACCTAGGTATTTTGCATACTGGGACTTAGCAACTTCACTTTTTTTATAGAGGACATAATCTCCCTCTTGAAATGAGTCCAAACTAATATATTTTATTCGAAGTTCAGGATTATTAACTATATCTGGAGTTATAGTTCCATAGCCGCCATAAAAGCCCGGAACCAAAGCTGAGATAAACTTGCTATCATAATTAAGCCTATAGACTAGACCATCTAAACTAGACTCAGGAATAAATAGTTCTTTAACTAAATCAAAAGCGTTAGGTAAATTGAAATCAGAGGCATTATTCTTCCCTTCTGCTAAAACAGCCGGTGCATAGATATCCAGGCCATTTACTGACACTGTAGGTCTTAGCAGATAATTAGTTCCAGATAGGGTAAAGTCATTATCTACATGAAAAACCCTAAACATACTCTCTTCAGGCTGCAAAGCAAACACCTCAGTCTGTCCATTAAAAGCCAGTTCCAAACTAGCTTCACAAGTCCCAAAGTTCTTTAAATCTACCCTGTAATCTAGCCTCTCGCCCTCTCTAAGGCTTCTACCTTCAGCCAGAGAAGGGGTAACTGCCACATATATATCCCTAAGGCCCTGCATCCTCTTTTTACTATCTGGAGTTATACCTTCAATCTCCAGAAGAGGCCTAAGTAGACAAAACCTTACATTATCTTCTTTAAAGAGATAGCTTCTATTGGGAGCCCCATCAAGCTCAGAAGTTAGGATATCTTCAAGCTTCAAACTAGTGAGTGCCCCATCTCCATAGAAATTATTACGGAGCTTTTGGTAATCATAACTGCCAGGTCTACCACCGGATGTACAATGATAGAATTCCCCCTCCCCCATATAAAGCATAGTGTGGCCATTGTCCTCTCGGACTGAAACCAGAAGATCCCCTGGCAGTAGGATAGATTTAAATTTTTCCATCTGTTGGAATTTTTCTTGATCTGTCTCATCCCCTTTAATATGGTAATCAAAAACCCTTATATTAGAAAGATTAACCATATCCCTTGTAAGGTCTGCTCCTAAAGCATAGCCAAATGCCTGGTAATAGCAGGAAAAAACAAAGGATGAACAATCTAAAAATAAGATATTCTGCTTTGTTGCTCTTTCTGGAACAGCATGTAATTCCCTTCTTGGAGTCACCTTTTGAATCCGATCCATACTCAGTTCATCGTACTGTATAGCAGCACCTCTAGCTAAAAAGGCCCTAGCAACAGTAAATAGGGCATCTAATTTCTCGTTGTGATTAGTAGCCACTTTATAACTCCTTCCAGTTAAATTTAGGACTCAGCTTATATACTAAGTATAACCCAAAGCCACATCGAAAAAAAGTTGGTGTGATTTTTTACGGTAAATTAAGGATACTCAGTGTATTATCCATAATTCCACGAAACAATTTTTGCAGCTAGGATTGAATCATTAAAGCTATTATATAAAAAACTTAAAAATTTAAACACGGGCTGCTCGTATACCAGGTAGAAGAGTTCAATTAGTATAAAGCAACCTCCTGCTAGCTCTTATCCATCAAAAAATGTAGAGCAGTAGAGGATGACTTATATAGCCTTTAGTTGTTAGATAATTATGAAGTGACCTCTCGATTGTAAGATCGTGGATTTACCTGTAAACTGTTGGTAACAAATCAATGTAACAGGGTTTACCCCATACAAAAGGAGGTCACATGAACAGTATAGTTTATGTTGGTATGGATGTCCATTAAGACAGTTTTTCTGGTAGTGTACAGTAGTTGTAGGTCGTATAATTGAAATAAAAGAAAGCCCCCATGTGCTAA
>LFRM01007614.1_pt1 | contig 21580 bp, 17 predicted proteins | sample 618341 | NCBI WGS metagenome assembly LFRM01 (sample SAMN03654438, study PRJNA283298) | anaerobic digester metagenome | isolation source: pool of bioreactors CSTR01a, CSTR02a, and CSTR03a thermophilic anaerobic... | place: Denmark: Kgs. Lyngby | collected 2014-05-21 | reverse complement strand
CTACCCCGGCGCTGCGAGGGACGTATTGGGTTTATTCAAAACCACCCCGGCGCTGCGAGGGACGTATTGGGTTTATTCAGAACCACCCCGTCAGGCTTCGCCTGCCACCCCTCCACAGAGGGGAATTTGTTGAACTTTTTTCAACGATAAAAAGGGTTTGGATAATTCCCCTCTGTGGAGGGGTGGCGCGCAGCGCCGGGGTGGTTCTAAACAAGCAGATACGCCTATCGCAGCGCCGGGGTAGTGATCCCACGCGGGTGCATGGGATCAAGCAACGCGGGAGCATGGGATCAAGCAAACAAGCAGATACGCCCACCGTAGTTAACGCAAACCGTTTTAATGGTTTACCACCCGCTAATCCCCGCAATTCCGTGCGCGCCGTTTTGTTGGATGACGGGCAGCAGGGTTTCATTCATGCCGCCAATGGCAAAAACAGGCAGGCCGGCCTCGTTGCCCAGTTGGGCGAAAGTTTCCCAGCCCAGCGGGGGCTGGCCGGGGTGGCTGGCGGTGGGCAAAACGTGGCCAAGGACGGCGAAGTCGGCCCGAAGGATGTTGGCGTAGAGCAGGTCCGCCAGGTTGTGGGCCGAGACACCTGCCAGTTTATCTTCAGGCAAGGGCCGTTCTTCCAGCAGGAGGGCGTCCTGGGCCCTTAGTTGCACGCCATCGGCCAGGCTCCACCAGGCTTTGGGGTGGATGCTGTTGATGATCAGGCGGGCACCTTTTTGGTGGCAGCGCTTGTGTATTTCCAGCATGAGTGCTTTCAGGGATTCGGCTTTGGGGCCTTCGGCCCAGTTGGGTTCGCGCAGTTGGAAAAGGCGGACTCCACGGTCCAGCAGTGAGTCCAGTTTTTCCAGCCAGGCGGGAGCATTGGCGGGCGAACCGATGGCGCTGATGGCGTAACGGTTGGGGATGCCCAGCCATTTAAGCGGGGGCAACGAGGCGGGTAACAGTTGGCCCAGTTGTTCTGCGCTTTCCGGTTGAGTCCAGGCCAGTTGCTGGTTTTCAAGGCCGGTGGGTGTGCCTTGCCAGCGGGTGACTTTCCAGAAGGCAAGATGTACGATGTTTTTGGGATATTCGTGAACAAAGTTGACCCATGGAGTGGCTTGTTCGACAGTGATGTCGAGTTCTTCTTTCAGTTCGCGGCACAGGGCCTGGTGTACGGTTTCACCGGCTTCTATTTTGCCACCGGGAAACTCCCACCAGTCTTCCCAGGGTTTGCCTTTGGGGCGTTGTCCCAGCAGTATTTCTCCGTTGTCACGGATGATGACGCCAACGGCGACATGGATGTGTGGTTTTGACATGTTTGTGTATTTTGGCTTAACGGGTTTAATTGTTTATTGACGGGTTCATTGATCCATGTGGCGTGCGGCCCAGTCGCGCGCGAAATGACGGGCAACGCGGCCGGAACGGGAACCGCGTTCAAGGGTCCATTGCAGGGCTTCGGTACGGCTGGCCAATATGTGTTCTTCGGGACAACCCAGTTCACGCAACCAGTGGTAGACAATGTCCAGGTAGTCGTCTTGCCTGAACGGGTAAAAGGACAGCCATAAGCCAAAGCGCTCGGACAGTGAAATTTTTTCTTCCACGGTTTCGCCAGGGTGGACTTCGCCATCGCTTTGATGTTTGGCGGCAAGGTTTTCGCTCATGTATTCGGGCATTAAATGGCGACGGTTTGAGGTGGCGTAAACCAGCACATTGTCGCCCGCCGAAGAGATGGAGCCATCAAGAATGGATTTAAGCGCCTTGTAGCTGGCCTCGCCTTCTTCAAAAGAGAGGTCATCGCAGAAAATGATGAAGCGTTCAGGGCGCTGGGCAACCAGGTCGACAATATCGGCCAGATCACCCAGATCGGATTTGTCCACTTCAATCAGGCGCAGGCCCTGGCTGGCGTATTTGTCGAGCATGGCCTTGACCAGGGAGCTTTTGCCAGTGCCGCGGGCACCGGTCATGAGAACGTTATTGGCCGGTTTTTTTGCAAGGAAATGCAGGGTGTTGCGTTCGATGATGTTTTTTTGGCGGTCGATATGTTTCAGGTCATCCGGGGTGATGGCCGAGATGTGTTTGACGGCTTCAAGCCAGGCCGTATTGCCTTTTTTGCGCCACCGGAAGGCGGTGGCATTCCAGTCGGGGGTGGNNGCTGGCCCAGCACGCGTTCGGCGCGTGAGATCAGTGTGGTCAAATCGTGGTTTGTCATTGCTGCAAAGTGGTTTGAAAAAGCATTAAAAACAGATACATTATCACTGAAATAGGGTTTTTCACTGAGATATTCGGGTGAGTCGAATATAATTACACACTTTGACAGCCTTCTAAATTGATTCTTTTTCTTAATCTGTTGGATTTACCTTGAACTTAGCCGAGATTATTAGCCCCATTGCCAATGACATGAAAGCGGTCGATGCCGTTATTCGTCAGCGTTTGAACTCTGAAGTCGTCATGATCCGTACTATTGGTGACTATATCATCAGCGCTGGGGGCAAGCGTATGCGGCCTGCCATGGTTCTGATGGTTGCCAATGCGCTAGGTTATAAAGGGGCCGACCATCATTTAATGGCTGCCATTATCGAGTTCATTCATACTTCAACCCTGTTGCATGACGACGTGGTTGACGAGTCCGACATGCGGCGCGGGCGCAGTACGGCCAACGCGGTGTTCGGCAACGCGGCCAGCGTGCTGGTGGGCGACTATTTATATTCCCGCTCATTTGAAATGATGGTGGATATCGATTCCATGCGGGTGATGCAAATCGTGTCCAATGCCACCACTATTATTGCCGAGGGTGAAGTCCTGCAGTTGTTGAATGTGCACGACCCCGATGTTTCGGTGGAACGTTATTTGCAGGTTGTTCGTTATAAAACGGCAAAACTGTTTGAGGCAGCGGCCCAGACCGGTGCGGTGATTGCCGGTGCCAGCCCGGAACAGGAAAAGGCGGCAGCCGATTATGGCTGTTATGTGGGTACCGCTTTCCAGTTGATTGATGATGTGCTTGATTACTCTGGCGATGCCGAAGCGCTGGGCAAGAACGTGGGTGACGATTTGCGCGAAGGCAAACCAACCTTGCCTCTCATTCGGGTCATGCAGGTGGGCACACCTGAACAGCGCGACCTGGTGTATAAAGCCATTGAAACCGGAGAAGCCGATTTTACCGAGGTTGCCCGGGCCATTCAGGCCACCGATGCCCTTGAGTACACCCGCAAGATTGCGCAGGAAGAGGCCGAACGCGCCTTAAATGCCCTGGCACCCTTCCCGGATTCTCCCTATAAAGATGCGTTGATTGGTTTTTGCCATTTTTCCACCAACCGCAATAGCTGATCGGGTCGCTAAATATTGCTGGAAACCAGATCGGCGTTCTTGAAGATATACAGCGGTTTGGCTGGCCAGGGGGCGTCGTAAACCTGCCATTGAATACCCTGCGGCCCAATTTGCATATCTGCGGTTGCCAGGGTGTTTTCGTGGTCGCTGTCATTAACTTGCTTGCGATAGACCGGAAATTGCGGATGAGTTTGGTCGGTCAGGATCTCAAGCGGGTGGCTTACCCCCTCAGCCAGCATTTGCTGGCCCCGAAGCTGGCGCCAGCCCGATGAACCGGTAATGATTTGCGGGTAATTAAATGTTTCGCTATGGATGGCATGGTTGGCATGCACTTGGTCGGTGGTGATGATGTTGACGGAACAGGCAGATGAAAAAAATTCAATACTGAGCAGATTGGGGCTGCCAGTGTGGGCAAGACTAATATGAAAACCACCGGCTCGCGGAAACCTTTGCAGCAGCTCCACGGCCTGTTCCAGGCTGGCTTGGTTTAACAGGGCTCGGGTCAGCACCATGCGGGGAATACCGCTTGCCACATGGCGGGCCCGCAGGTTGTTAACGGTCATGGCCAGGCCGGTATGGGTAACCGCAAAGGTGTGGCCGGGGATCGAGGCCGGATACACAAAAGCAGCAAAAGCGGGTGAGTCATTAACCTGGTAACGGGCCATGGCGCAATAACCGTTAAATTCCGGGTAGCCGTCTTCATTGTGGCAAATGCGCCGTTCAGTGCGTTGTGCCGTTTGCGGGTATTGCACGGTGGTGCAGCCGTCTTTGCTCATGGCCCAGATATCGCCACGGCAATTCCACAGGAATACATCGTTTTCATCCAGTTCGAGCCCTTTTGCCAATCCCTGGATTTCTTCCCAGATGGCAGGAAAGTGCTGTTGTACCCGGGTTTTCATCTCCATGATTTGCGGGTCATGTCTGAAAGAAGTGATATACGCCCAGTCAGGTAATTCAAGCAGGAAGGCATGTACGCCGGGGGCACCAAATTCACCTAGCTGACGGCCAACCTCATGGGACGAGCCCTGGATATTGATGTAAGACAGCATGGAAAGCACCTTTTCGGTAAAGACTGAATTTAAAAAAACGGATATAAATGTTATGGGCTTTCGGGTTTACCTTAAGGCCTTGTTTTTAACTGTTCATTATCCTATAAAACAGGTTATATTGAGTTTTCTTCGGTATCTAAGAGTAGCATTATCCCAGTGCCGGAAGAACAGAAAGTATCATCAAACGAATTCAGGAGTAGACATGTTGAAAATCAAAATGAAAGCAGCATTGCTGGGTATTGCCATGACATTTGCAGTACCCGTTGTCACCACGGCTTATGCACAAGATAAGGAACTGGTTGTTGCTACTGATACCGCTTTTGTGCCTTTTGAGTTTAAACAGGACGATAAGTACGTTGGTTTCGATATCGATTTATGGGATGCCATTGCCAAAGAGCTGAACCTGAAATATCGCCTGCAGCCCATGGATTTCAACGGTATCATTCCGGGCCTGCAAACTAAAAACATTGATGCGGCGCTGGCCGGCATCACCATCAAGGATGAGCGCAAGAAAGTCATCGACTTTTCCGATCCTTACTATGAAAGCGGCCTGGCCATCCTGACTTCCGTCAACAATGAAAACATTAAAACCGCGGCAGACCTGGCCGGTAAAGACGTGGCGGTTAAAACCGGTACGGCAACCGTGGATTTCCTGAAAAAAGAAGTGCCCGAAGCCAAACTGAAACTCTTCCCGAACATTGACAATGCCTTCCTTGATCTGGCGACTGGCCGGGTGGATGCAGTGGTGCACGATACGCCTAATGTCCAGTACTATGCCAACACGGCCGGCAAGGGCAAGGTCATGGTCACGGGTGCATTGCAAAGTGGTGATTTCTACGGTATTGCTTTCCCTAAAGGCAGTGATCTGGTGGAAAAAGTCAATGCGGCCCTGAAAACCCTGAAAGACAGTGGCGAGTACGACAAAATCTATACCAAATGGTTTGGTAGCGAAGTCAAGTAATCAAGCAGGCGCCTGAAGCGTTTATAGGGCAATATGAAACGGTGATTGCGTCCTGTATGGGCAATCACCGTTTTTGCTTTGTACATTGCCGTTATTGCAAATAATAAGGAAAGGCTTATGGACTTTGATTTGTCGGTTGTTTGGGATGCTTTGCCCAGTCTCTGGAAAGGCACGCTGGTGACAATCAAAATTACTTTTTGGGGCTTGTTTGGCGGTGCCTTGCTGGGTGCGCTGGCGGGGGTCATCCGTACGTATGTGCCGGGCTGGTTTTCAATAGATATCATACGCCAGCGCCCGCTGAGCGGTATTTTGCTGCCGCTGGTTTCCATGCTTGCTCAGGGCTATATCCTGATTGTCCGGGGTACCCCCATTGTGGTTCAGGTCATGTTCATTTACTTTGCCTTGCCACTTATGGTGGATGTGCGGGTTGACGGCATGAGTGCGGCCATTGCGACACTCATTATCAATTCCGGTGCCTATATCGCTGAAATCGTGCGTGGTGCCTTGCAATCCGTGCCTAAGGGACTGTTTGAAGCGGGGCAGTCCATGGGCTTGCCCTTTTACAAAATCCTGTTCCGCATTATCGGGCCGATAGCCTTCAGGCGCATGATTCCCGCCCTGGGCAACCAGTGTATTATCAGTTTGAAAGACTCTTCCCTGTTTATCGTGATCGGGGTGGCCGAATTGACCCGGCAGGGCCAGGAGATCATGGCCAGCAATTTCAGGGCCGTTGAAATCTGGGGGGCGGTTGCGGTTATCTATCTGATCCTGACCGGTTTGATCGCACTGATCCTGAAAACCATGGAACGTAGGATGCGAATATTATGAGTATGGTCACCTTTGAGCATGTGGTTAAAAAATTTGGCAACAACACCATTCTTGATGATATCAGCCTGAATATCAATAAGGGTGAAGTGGTGGTTGTGGTAGGGCCTTCTGGGTCGGGCAAGTCCACGTTCCTGCGTTGCATCAACGCCCTGGAAACCATTCAGGGTGGCGATATACGGGTGGGCAAGTTAAGCGTGCGGGGCAAGCCTTCCGAGGTACGCGAACTGCGTCGGGAAGCGGGTATGGTGTTCCAGCAGTTCAACCTGTTTCCGCAATTGACGGCACTGGAAAATGTCATGTTCGGGCCCATCCATGCCCGCGGCATGTCCAACAGGCAGGCTCGCGAGACAGCGATTGCCCTGCTTGAAAAAGTCGGCCTGGCCGAGCGTATGGATCATTACCCCGGTGAGCTGTCTGGCGGGCAGCAGCAGCGCGTGGCAATTGCCCGGGCGCTGGCGGTTAATCCGTTACTGATGCTGTTTGATGAACCCACCTCGGCTCTTGACCCCGAATTGCGCCATGAAGTCCTGAAGGTCATGAAGGATCTTGCTGAAGAGGGCATGACCATGATTGTGGTAACACATGAAATGGACTTTGCCCGCAAGGTGGGAAGCCGCTTAATTTTTATCGATCAGGGTAAAATAGCCCATGATGGCCCGCCATCTGAATTATTATCTAATCCTCCAAGTCAGCGTTTGAAAGACTTTTTACAACACGTTGTGTAACGTACAAGTTAGTTTTAGGAATCAGTATGCCTCAGTATCGTTCAAAAACCTCTACACATGGCCGCAATATGGCCGGTGCCCGCGCTTTGTGGCGAGCCACAGGGATGAAAGACGGAGATTTCGGCAAACCTATTATTGCCGTGGTCAACTCGTTTACCCAGTTTGTGCCAGGGCATGTGCACCTGAAAGATATGGGGCAGCTGGTGGCGCGTGAAATCGAAGCGGCCGGTGGTGTTGCCAAAGAGTTCAATACCATTGCGGTTGATGACGGGATTGCCATGGGCCATGGCGGCATGCTGTATTCCCTGCCTTCGCGTGAACTTATTGCCGATTCAGTTGAATATATGGTGAATGCGCACTGTGCCGATGCCATGGTGTGTATTTCCAACTGCGATAAAATCACTCCTGGCATGCTCATGGCCGCCATGCGCCTGAATATCCCTGTTGTGTTTGTATCGGGTGGTCCCATGGAAGCCGGTAAAATCCTGGCTCCGGGTACCGGCAAAGTCATTGCCAAACTTGACCTGGTTGATGCCATGATCAAGGCGGGTGATCCAACCGTATCTGATGCGGAAACCGAAGAAACCGAGCGTAGTGCCTGCCCAACCTGTGGTTCATGCTCTGGCATGTTTACCGCCAACTCCATGAACTGCCTGACCGAAGTGCTGGGCCTGTCTTTGCCGGGGAACGGATCCCTGCTGGCCACCCATGCCAAACGCAAAGCCCTGTTCCTGCGTGCAGGCCGCCTGATTGTTGATCTTTGCAAACGCTATTACGAGCAGGATGACGCCTCTGTCCTGCCGCGCAATATCGCCACCAAAACGTCTTATGAAAATGCCATGGCCCTGGACGTTTCCATGGGCGGCTCTACCAATACCGTGCTGCACTTGCTGGCAGCGGCCCAAGAGGCGGGTGTTGATTTCAGCATGACCGATATCGACCGCATTTCCCGTCAGGTACCTTGCCTGTGTAAAGTGGCACCGGCAACCAGCCAGTATCATATGGAAGACGTGCACCGTGCCGGTGGCGTGATGGCAATTCTGGGTGAGCTGGCCCGTGCCGGCAAACTGGATCTCAATGCCGGAAACGTTCATAGCGGTACGCTGGGCAAAGCCATTGAGCAGTGGGATGTCAACAGTGGTCATGCCACTGAAGAAGTGAAAGAGTTCTACAAGGCTTCACCGGGTGGTATTCCAACCCAGGTGGCTTTCAGCCAGGATCGTCAGTATCCCAGCCTGGATCTTGACCGTGCCAAGGGTTGTATCCGCAGCCATGAACATGCCTATTCAGAAGATGGGGGCCTGGCGGTACTGTATGGCAACCTGGCCACTAATGGCTGTATCGTTAAAACGGCTGGTGTCGATGAAAGCATTCTGAAGTTTACCGGCAAGGCCGTCATTTTTGAAAGCCAGGAAGATGCGACGGCCGGTATTCTGGGTGATGAAGTCAAGGAAGGCGATGTCGTGATTATTCGCTACGAAGGCCCCAAAGGCGGCCCGGGCATGCAGGAAATGCTGTACCCCACCTCTTACCTGAAATCCAAAGGTCTGGGTGCCAAGGCTGCCTTGCTGACAGATGGCCGCTTTTCAGGCGGTTCGTCAGGCCTGGTGATCGGTCATGCCTCTCCCGAGGCGGCTGAGGGCGGTAATATCGGTCTGGTCCAGCAAGGTGATATCATCGAGATTGATATTCCAAACCGTACCATTCATCTGGCCATTTCCGATGAAGAGCTGGCGCGTCGCCGTGCAGCCATGGAAGCCAAGGGTGATCGTGCATGGCAACCGGAAAACCGTGAGCGTTATGTGTCACAGGCCTTGCAGGCGTATGCGGCCATGGCCACCTCGGCCGACCGTGGCGCCGTGCGGGACGTCAGCCAGCTGAAGCGTCGTTGATTTTTTAACGGTAACCGGATGGGTGGGGCGTTGTGCCCGTGTCCGGTGGCAAGGGCTGTTTGTTTCTGGGTGGGGAACCACCCCGTCAGGCTTCGCCTGCCACCCCTCCGCAGAGGGGAATTTTCCTGCTTCGTGGAAACAGTGGTGTTGTTGCTGGTTTTGCTGGTTGCTGGTTCCCATGCTCCTGTGAAGTGACCCCCAAATGTTGGACGGTTAAAAACTAGGCAGCTAAAACCTGAGTCCGGTATTGTACCGGACTCAGGCCGTTTTCTAGTTCCCACGCTCCTGCGTGGGAACCGCCAGCAATGGCTTAGCCTGAATTTCGCAGGCCGGTCGCAATCCCGTTAATGGTCAGGTGAATGGTGCGCTGGCTGCGGGCACTGGCAAACTTGCTGACCTTGACCTTGCGTTTTTCATATTGGCGCTGCCGGCGAATCACTTCAACCTGCAAGTAATTCAACGGGTCGATATAGGCAAAACGCTCTTGCAGGGCGGCAACCAGTTCAGGGTTGTCGGCCAGCAGTTTGCGACCGGTTATCTGCTTGAGCATGGCCAGGGTTTTGGCGTGTTCGGTTTCAATCATGCCGAAGATTTTTTCCCGGGTTGATTTTTGCGTGACCAAAGCGCTGTATTGCCTGCCGATGGTCAGATCTGATTTTGCCAGCACCATTTCCATATTGGACAGCAGGGTACGGAAGAAGGGCCATTGCTGGTCCATTTCCTGCAATTGTTTCAGGCGGGCTTTGGCGGTTTTGGGGGAATCGGGAGTGCCTTCATTCAGGTAGGTTTCTATGGCAGTACCCACCCCATACCAGCCGGTAATCATCAGGCGGCATTGCGCCCATGAAAATCCCCAGGGAATGGCGCGCAGGTCTTCAATACGCTGCCCGCTTTTGCGTGAAGCAGGGCGTGAGCCAATATTCAGGCCGGCAATTTCATGAATGGGCGTGGCGGCAAAGAAGTACTCATTGAATCCTTTTGTGCCATAGACCAGCTGGCGGTAAGTTTCTTCGGCAATCGCAGACATGTTGTCCATTGCGTGACCAAATTTCTCAATGTGGCTGTCTTGTGTATGACTGCTTGCCAACAGGCTGGCTTCAAGGGTGGCGGAAACCAGCAGTTCAAGATGCCAGCCGCCAATATCGGCATTCTTGTACTTGCTCTGGATGACTTCACCCTGTTCAGTCAGGCGGATTTGCCCGGCAACGGTGCCTGGTGGCTGGGCCAGGATGGCATCAAAGCTGGAACCGCCACCGCGTCCTACCGAGCCGCCACGGCCATGAAACAGGCGCAGGCGGACACCGTGTTTCTCAAACACCTGAACCAGTTCCAGTTCTGTCCTGTACAAGGCCCAATTGGACGTTAAATAGCCGCCGTCTTTGTTGCTGTCCGAGTAGCCCAGCATGACTTCCTGAATGCCGCTCTGGGCATACTGTATGCGGTTCTTCACAATGGGCAGGCCAAGCCAGCGATCCATAATGTTGGCACCGGCCTGGAGGTCGGGAATGGTTTCAAACAGGGGCACCACAATCAGGCCGTCATCTTCTGACAAGGGCAGCAGTTCACCGTTTTCATCGCGTTCCTGGGTGATCAGGCCGGTTTCCTGCTGCAAAACCAGGACTTCCAGCATGTCGCTAAGCGTTTCAGTGTGGGAAACAATATATTGCTGGATGGTTTGTTTGCCGTAACGCTTGCAGACAAAAGCGGCCGCACGCAGGATGTCCAGTTCCTTGGTGGTTTCTTCGCTGTAACCTTGCCAGGGGGAGACCAGCGGACGGCTTTGATTGAGTTCGTCCAGCAGCAGCGCTACTTTTTCGTCTTCGCTTAAGCGGGCGTAGTCAACCGGTTTACCCTTGAAGGTAATGGCGGCGCGACGGTACAGTTCGGTCAGGATTCTTTCGTGAACATCCGAGCTTTGGCGCAGGTCAAGGGTGGCCAGATGAAAACCAAAAACCCGGACCGCCTGCAAAAGCCAGTTCAGGTGCAAGGCAACCACAGCACCTGCCTGATTTTGTTTCAGGGAGTCGATAATGATTTCAAGGTCGCTCGCAAACGCGGCAGGGGTGGCATAGGGTTCTGCCACATGGGTGCTGCGAATGGCAATGTTTTGGTCTGTAAGCAAGCGTGCGGTAGCGGCCAGGCGGGCATAAATATAAATCAGGGCCCGGCGATAAGGTTCATCCTGCCGGTGTCTGGACTGGTCGGGACTAAGGTCGGACAGCGCTTGCAGGGCCTCGGTGACATGTGTCAGCGAGGTGCTGAGGGACAGTTCGGAGCCCAGCAGGTGCACTTCATTAAGGTAATACTCAAAAATGGTGGTGGATTGGCGCAGAACAGCGTGTTTAAGCGTGTCGGCATCTACAAACGGGTTGCCGTCACGGTCTCCACCAATCCATGAGCCCATTTTAAGGAAGGCGGGCAGGGAAGGTGTTTCGGTTGTTCCGTCTTCTGACAGCGTTTTCAGATAATGATTCAGGCGGGTGTATAGCTTGGGGATGGCTGGCAGGAAGGTATTGTTGAAATAGGCGATGGCATTTTCAATTTCATCATCCACCATCAGCTTGTTAAAACGCAGCATACGGGTCAGCCAGAGCGTTTTGATGTGGCCTGCCAGCTCGGTCTCAAGTTCTGCCTGTTCGTATTCGGTAAGCGGTTTGTCGTACAGGGCCAGGCAACGTGCAATTTCACGGTGCAGGTCTAGCGTGCTTTTACGCTGGACCTCGGTGGGGTGGGCGGTCAAGACCGGAACAATGCAGGCCTGTGTGAAGAATTCCTGGATGGCATCCTGTGAGACGCCCTGTTCTTTAAGCTTAAGCAATGTATGTTTGAAACTGCCGCGCAGTTCATCACTGTTTTCCAGCAGAATGCGGCGGTGGCGTTTGTTCTGGTCCCGGTCTTCGGCCAGGTTCGCCAGGTGCAGGAAGTAACTGAACGCCCGTGACAGGGTATTGGCTTCATCATCAGACAGTGAAGTGATTTTGTCCAGCAGGACCTCACTGTCATTGATATTGCCTTCCCTGCGAAAACTGACGGCAGAACGGCGCACGGTTTCAATAACATCAAAAATGGGTTTGCCTTCGGATTCATGAATGCTTTGGCCAAGGATTCTTCCCAGCAAACGAATGTCTTGCTGTTGCTCGCTCTTTGTCTTCTTCACACTTTGTCTCTATGTTTTCATTGATTAGGGGAAAATCAATTGTAGAGGCAAATGTCAGAAAGGGTAATTGAAAATTTTGAAAGACAGGCTTTCGTTAATTAAGGAAAAGAAAATCTAACGCTGTTCCGCCGCAATCGCCTCGGCCCTGATCTCTTCCGTCAGACGTGCTTTCAGTTCCATGAACTCGGGCGTTGTCTTGACGGTGTAGTGACGGGGGTGGGGAAGATTAACCTTGATTTCTGTCTTGATGCGTCCGGGGCGGGCACTGAAAACGGCAATCCGGTTGGCCATGAAAATGGATTCATCAATATCATGGGTCACAAACAGGACGGTTTTTTGGGCCGATTCCCAAATGCCCAGCAACAGCTCTTGCATGAGCAGGCGGGTCTGGTTATCGAGGGCACCAAACGGTTCGTCCAGCAGCAAAATCTTTGGGTCATTGGCCAGGGCGCGTGCAATCGCGGTTCGTTGCTGCATGCCGCCAGATAGCTGTTTGGGGAAGTGCTGCTCAAAGCCTTTCAGGCCAACACGGTTAATGAAGTAAGCGCTGCGTTCCTTTTGCTCGGCGGCAGACATGCCTTTTTCACGCAGGCCAAAACAGATGTTTTGCTCTACCGTGAGCCACGGAAACAGGGTGTAGCTTTGAAACACCATGCCACGGTCGGCACCGGGGCCGGTGATGCGCTTGCCATCCAGAAGCACCTGGCCGGTGGTGGGATGGTCGAGCCCCGCAATAATGCGCAGCATGGTTGATTTGCCACAGCCCGAAGGACCCAGGATAGTGACAAAATCATTTTCATTAACATTGAAATCAATAGGGGTCAGGGCTTGGGTTTGCGTGCCTTTTTTGCCCGGAAAGACGCGGCTGATGTTTTGTATTTCCAGCTGGCTCATTACAGGTTGCTCCAGGCAAATAAACGACGGTTGACGGCCTTGAAGGCAAAGTCGGAAATCAGGCCGATAATGCCAATGGTGATAATGCCAAAAATAATCTGTCCGGTATTCAGCAGGGATTGGCTATTGGTAATCATGTGACCGATTCCTGAAGAAGCGCCAATCAGTTCTGCCACAATCACATAGGTCCAGGCCCAGCCCAGCACCAGTCGCAGGATTTCTGCAATTTCTGGCGCCGCACCGGGCAGTATCACGCGGTGAATGATACCCTTGTTGCTGGCCCCCAGCGTGTAGGCCGCTTCCACCAGATCCTTGCGGGCATTGCTCACCGTGACGGAAACCATCAGGATAATCTGGAAGACCGAACCAATAAAAATCACCAGTATTTTTTGTGCCTCATCAACGCCTGCCCATAAGATCAGCAAGGGAATAAATGCCGATGCCGGCAAGTAGCGACAGAAAGACACAAAGGGCTCCAGGAACGCTTCGATAAACTTGAAGGCACCCATGGCAATACCCAACGGCACGGCAATCAGACACGCCAGAAGGAAACCAACCAATACACGCATGACCGTCATGCCAATATCATGAATGAAATTGTATTCCGTGAAAAGCAGGTATCCTTCTTCAAGCATGGTCAGCGGGCTGGCCAGGAAGGTGGGGGAAACAAATCCACCTAAAGTAAAAATGGCCCAGCCGGCAATGAAGACAATGAAAAAGAGCAGACCCAGCACCCACTTGAAGCGTGGGTGAACGGGCTGCAACGGCCTGAATTCAAAAATTTTGTGTTGTGTCGGTTTCATTACTGCGTTATTCAAGACTTAAAACGGCATGAGTTAATTAACATAAGTCGCATCAAACAGGGCGTTCAGGTCTGCTGGCGCCTTGCGGATCACTTTGGTGTCAATCAGGATATCAGTGGCTTCTTTCATGAAGGGAATAATGTCATTCTTGAAATAAGCGCGGCTGTCTTCCTTGGTTTTCCAGGTCAGGAATGAGGCGGATTTTTCGAATTGCTCCGCGGACTGTTTAACCTCGGCGCCCATGATGGTATAGGCTTGCTTGGGATCATTTTTAATCATGTCCAGGGCATCAGAATAGGCCGCCACAAGTGCATGGCCGGCTTTGGGGTTGTCTTTGAGCCAGGTGGGGTTGCAGCCGACAAAGTCGATGATCGCAGGGTATTCAACGGTTGTTGCCAGGATTTTGCCGCCTTTTTCGTTTTCACGAACGGTGGACAGGTAGGGTTCGTAGCTCATGGCCACATCAACCTGGCCGGCATTGAACGCCTGGGCGGCCGCCTGTGGAGACAGGGTGTTGGTTTTGATTTCGGACATTTTGATGCCGTTTTTGTGCATCATGTAAGACAGCAGGAAGTAAGGAGAGGCGCCTGCTGTTTCCACGGCAATGGTTTTACCTTTCAGTTCCTTGATGTCATTGACGTCATTGCGTACGGCGATACCATCGGCGCCATGGGAGGCGTCCAGCATGAATATCTGGGTCACAGGCACATTATTGGCATTCCATGCAATGAAGCTGTCAATGGTGGTGGCCACGCACTGCAGGGAACCGGAAGCATAGGCCAGCAGACGGTCTTTAACGGGCAGGAATTTGATATCGACATCCAAACCGTGTTTTTTGAAAAAGCCGGCTTTTTGTGCCAGGGTCAGCGGTGCAAATCCGGTCCAGCCGGACATGCCAATAGCCAGTTTTGTGGTGTCCTGGGCCGAAGCGGTTGCCGATGTGGCAGAAAAACACAGGCTCAGGCCGACAAACAATGCTTTTTTCACTAAAGACATGATCTTTCCTTCAAGGTAACAGTAGGTGCGTTTTGAGGCGGTTGCTTAAATAGTAGGGAAGCCAAGATTTTATGACAGATTTGCGTATATACGATTGATTTTCATAGTATTTGGCTAATTAGTTTTGAAAAACGATTATTTAGTGTTGTGAAAGAATAATCTGGACATAACACAGTCGCCTACGTATAATTTTCGCTTCAAGCAGGGGTACTAAGCATTGGCTTGGTTGAGAGAGTCCCTTTGTACCAGTACGGATAATGCCGAGGCTGGGAGTTCAACATTCGAATCTGTCGAAAGTCATTCCCTATTCGGCTCCAATTTTTTCATTTGGAGCACCCATGAGCGCTAAACCCATCTTTTCCGCAGCAACCGCACAGGTTGACAATGCGGCTATCCAGTCATTGCCACGTTCACGCAAAATCCACGAGCAGGGCTCACGCCCCGACATTCGCGTGCCTTTTCGGGAAATCTCGCAAGACGACACCCCCACCATGTTTGGCGGTGAAAAGAACCCGCCGCTAACCGTTTATGATACCAGCGGCCCTTATACTGATCCGGCCGTACAGATTGACATTCGCAAGGGCTTGCCGGCGGTGCGCAAAGCCTGGATTGAAGAACGCAACGATACCGAAGTGCTAAATGGCCCCAGCAGTGAATACGGGGAGCAGCGCCTGCAGGATCCGCAACTGGCCGCCATGCGTTTTGAGTTGCAGCGCCCGCCACGCCGCGCCAGGGCAGGCCGGAACGTCTCGCAAATGCATTATGCGCGCAAAGGGATTGTGACCCCTGAAATGGAATTCGTGTCTATCCGCGAAAACATGCGGGTGGAGCAGTACCTGGAAAGCCTGCGCCAAAGTGGTCCTGATGGTGCAAAACTGGCCGAGCGCATCAGCCGCCAGCATCCGGGTCAGTCATTCGGGGCATCCATTCCACAGCGCATCACGCCGGAATTCGTACGTGATGAAATTGCCCGTGGCCGTGCCATTATTCCGGCCAACATCAACCACCCTGAAATTGAACCCATGGCGATTGGCCGCAATTTCCTGGTCAAGATCAACGCCAATATCGGCAATTCGGCATTGGGATCGGGCATCCATGAGGAAGTGGAAAAAATGACCTGGGCCATTCGCTGGGGCGGTGATACCGTGATGGATTTGTCTACGGGCAAGAATATTCATGAAACCCGCGAGTGGATTATCCGCAACTCGCCTGTACCGATTGGTACCGTGCCTATTTACCAGGCGCTGGAAAAAGTGGATGGCAAGGCCGAAGCGCTGACCTGGGAAATTTTCCGGGATACGTTAATTGAACAGGCAGAGCAGGGAGTTGATTACTTCACCATTCATGCCGGTGTGCGTTTGCCTTTCATTCCCATGACCGCCAATCGCATGACGGGTATTGTGTCGCGGGGTGGTTCGATTATGGCCAAATGGTGCCTGGCGCATCATAAGGAAAGTTTCCTGTACGAGCATTTTGAAGATATTTGCGACATCATGAAAGCTTATGATGTGAGTTTTTCGCTGGGCGACGGTTTGCGGCCGGGCTCGGGCTACGATGCCAATGACGAAGCCCAGTTTGCCGAGCTGAAAACCCTGGGCGAACTAACCCAGGTGGCCTGGAAGCACGATGTGCAGGTCATGATTGAAGGTCCCGGTCATGTGCCCATGCACCTGATTCGTGAAAACATGGACATGCAACTGGCGCATTGCCACGAAGCGCCATTTTATACACTTGGCCCGCTTACCACCGATATTGCCCCTGGTTACGACCACATCACTTCAGGCATTGGTGCCGCCCTGATTGGCTGGTACGGCACCGCCATGTTGTGCTACGTGACGCCCAAAGAACACTTGGGCCTGCCCAACAAGAAGGACGTGAAAGACGGCATAATCACTTACAAAATTGCCGCCCATGCCGCTGACTTGGCCAAAGGGCATCCGGGCTCAGCCATTCGGGACAATGCCCTGTCCAAGGCGCGTTTCGAATTCCGTTGGGATGACCAGTTCAACCTGGGGCTGGATCCGGATACGGCCAAGGATTTTCATGACGAAACCCTGCCCAAAGACTCCATGAAAGTGGCGCACTTCTGTTCCATGTGCGGACCGCATTTTTGCAGCATGAAAATCACGCAGGATGTACGCGAATATGCCGAGCAGCAGGGTCTTAGCGACAAGGATGCACTGCAAAAAGGCATGCAGGAAAAATCCATCGAATTCGTGAAAAAGGGCGCCGAGATTTATCATCAGGCGTAAGAGGCGGAAGACTGATGGTTCCCACGCGTGAGCATGGGAACAAGAAGTTAGCATCTAGTCTCCACGCTCCTGCGTGGGGACCCCAGTCTCCCCTTGCATCTCGTTCCCATGCTCCTGCGTGGGAATGCCTACCGCAGCCTGGTCCCCCAGCCACATCTGTGCACAGGAACGCCTAATCACCAAACCATTTCAAATTTGAATGAAGCCCGGCCGTTTCACCTACCACAATAAGGGCAGGGGCTTGCGCCAGTTTGGCCAGCTCAGGCAATTGTGCCAGTGTGCCTGTTTGAACCTGTTGGTTCTTGCGGGTACCATGGCTGATAATGGCAATGGGTGTATTTTCTTTGCGGCCATGGGCAATCAGCTGGTGTGAAATTTCCTTGGCCTTGATTGTACCCATGTAAATCACCAATGTCTGTTTGCCACGGGCCAGGGTTTTCCATTCCAGCTCATCGCCATCGGGGCGGCAATGGCCGGTAATGAACATGGCGGTTTGGGCATGGTCGCGGTGCGTGAGTGGGATGCCGGCATAAGCGGTTGCGCCCAGTGCCGCCGTAATGCCCGGGATCACCCGGTAAGCAATGTTTTCTTCACGCAGGGCTTCCAGTTCTTCGGCCCCCCGGCCAAATACAAAGGGGTCGCCTCCTTTCAGGCGTACCACACGCAGGCCCTGTTTGGCGTATTTGATCAAGCGCCGGTTGGTGTCTTCCTGCGCCACCGAATGCGCGCCCGCCCGTTTACCCACCGATTCCCGAATCGCGTCACGGCGCACCAGTTCCAGTATTTCGTCGCTGATCAGGGCGTCATGCAGCACGATATCGGCCTGTTGAATGGCCTGCAGCGCTTTTAAAGTAAGCAGTTCCGGGTCACCGGGCCCGGCGCCTACCAGGGTGACCTCACCGGCCTGGCTGGTATGGCCATTCAGCTGTTGTTCCAGTTCACGTTCCGCCTGTTGGGGTTGTCCGTTTTCCACCAGGGCGTTAAAACGGCTGGCAAACAGGTTCTCCCAGAAGCGCCGCCGCTCTGTGATACTGCCCAGGCGGGCTTTGACCCGGTCGCGCCATTTGCCGGCCAGGCTGGCAACTTCACCTAAATGGTGGGGAATCAGGGCTTCCAGCTTTTCCCGCAGCAGCCGGATCAGGACCGGAGAAGTGCCCTGGCTTGAAATGGCGATTTGTATGGGCGAACGGTCAATGACGGAGGGCAGGATGAATGAGCAGAGTTCCTGGGTATCTACAATATTAACCAGTTTCTGGCGCTGTTCGGCTTCACTGGCGATCTGTCGGTTCAGTTCTGCATTGTCGGTGGCACCAATAACCAGAAATACATCATTTAATTGCCCGGGCTGAAACGAGTCCGCAATATGGCTGACACGGCCTTCCTGGACCCATTGGGCCACTTCATCACAAAGCGCCTGGGCAGCGATGCGTACCAGGGCACCCGCCTTGAGCAGGGAGGCGATCTTGCGTGCGGCAACGTGGCCACCACCGACAACCAGGACGGGGCGCTTGTTGAGATTGGTGAAGATGGGGTAATAAGAAGACATCAGAAACCAGGAACGATAAGAAACAATGATGGGATCTGATGAATGCTATATGAAATATTTAATAAATAAAAATAACTATTTTGTTGATGTTTAGAACTGGTGGTTATATATGATTATTGGCTCCCACGCTGGAGCGTGGGAGCCAGAAGGGCCTTTTGCGACAGCCTCGGGAGCGTGGGAGCCGGAAGTTCAGAGCATTGGAGCCAGAAGTTCAGAGCATTATTGGTGCCCATGCTCCAGCGTGGGCACCGGAAGGCACCGGCGCATGAACTCAGGCTTTGGCAAACTTTACTGGTTCCCACGCTCCCGCGTGGGAATCAGAGCTGGCGCATGAACTCAGGCTTTGGCAAACTTGCGCAGCACTACCATATTGTTCCGGTGCATCAGTTCACTGGCTGTCATCGAGCCCAGGATGGTTTCAATTTTATGGGTAGGCTGGCGCATGATGCGGCGGGTGTCTGAGGAAGAATAGTTGATCAGGCCGCGTGCATATTCCACATTGTTTTCATCCATGCAGGCCACGACATCACCCCGTTCAAATTCACCATTGACGTGAATAACGCCCACGGGCAGCAGGCTTTTGCCTTGCAGGGTAAGGGCTTTCAGGGCACCTTCATCAAGGGTGATCTGGCCGCGCAGCCGCAGGTGATCGGCCAGCCATTGTTTGCGGGCCGAGCGTACCGCCACCGAGGCCCGCAATTCGCTGCCAATGGATTCGCCCTGGCTTAATCGTTCAAGCACGTTAATTTCACGGCCCGAGGCAATCACCGTATGCGCCCCGCTGTTGGCCGCCCTTTTGGCCGCCAGCACTTTGGTGGCCATGCCGCCGGTGCCAATATTGGAGCCGGCACCCCCGGCCATTTCCTCAAGTGCAGGATCGCCTGCCGTGGCCACCGAGATGAGTTTGGCCTGCGGGTTTTTGCGCGGGTCGCTGTCATACAGGCCGCTTTGGTCAGTCAAAATAATTAAAACATCCGCTTCAATTAAATTGGTGACCAGGGCGCCCAGTGTGTCGTTGTCGCCCAGGCGGATTTCATCGGTAACCACGGTATCGTTTTCGTTAACGATGGGAATCACACCCAGGTCCAGCAGGGTAAACAGGGTAGAGCGGGCGTTTAAATAACGCTCACGGTCGGCCAGGTCTTCGTGGGTGAGCAAAATTTGCGCCGCGCAGATATTGTGCTCATGAAACGCGGTTTCATAGGCCTGAATCAGCCCCATTTGCCCGATGGCCGCTGCGGCCTGCAGTTCGTTCATGGCTTTGGGACGGGTGTGCCAGTTAAGGCGTGCCATGCCTTCGGCCACCGAACCGCTGGATACCAGAACCACTTGTTTGTTTTGTTTCCTGAGCGCGGCAATTTGTGCCGCCCACTGCCGGATGGCGGTGTTATCCAGGCCCTTGCCATTATTGGTAACAAGGGAAGAGCCCACTTTAATGACAATACGTTGGGCTGAATGAACGGCAGATTGGGGCACGGTGCTCATGGTGTGAATCGGGACAGAAACAAAAATAAATGGTTGATTAATTAAAGGTTGTTACGGGAGTCATCAAAGCGCGGATCTTCAGGGGTATAGTTTTCCTGCTGTTTATCCTGCTCAAGGTGTTCTTGCGCCTTGACTTTGTCAAGGTACTCTTGCAGGGCCCAGACCAGTTCTTGCGTGCCTTCACCATTAAGGGCTGAAATGGCAAATACCGGGCCGTCCCATTCGAACTCCTTGCAGAAACGCTGTTTGATTTCTTCCGGGTTTTCTAGCATGTCCAGTTTGTTAAGCACCAGCCAGCGTGGCTTGTTGTACAGTTCCGCATCGTACAGGCGCAGTTCTTCCACAATGGCTTTTGCATCAGTCACGGCCTTTTCAACCGGATCAATATCGGGGTCAAGGGAAGAGACATCAACCAGATGCAGTAAAACCCGTGTGCGGGTAAGGTGGCGCAGGAACAGGTGACCCAGACCGGCCCCTTCTGAGGCACCTTCAATTAAACCGGGAATGTCGGCCACGACAAAACTGCGGGCGGCCGAGGTGCGCACCACACCCAGGTTGGGGTGAAGGGTGGTAAACGGATAATCGGCAATTTTGGGCTTGGCGTTGGATATTTTGGTGATAAGGGTTGATTTGCCGGCATTGGGCATGCCCAGCAGACCCACATCGGCCAGTACCTTCAGTTCCATTCTAAGCTTGCGCTGTTCACCCTCGGTGCCATAAGTAAACTGGCGAGGAGCGCGATTGACGCTGGATTTGAAATGCAGGTTGCCCAAGCCGCCCTGGCCACCCGCTGCCAGTGTGACTTGCTCACCGTGACGGTCCAGGTCGAACAGCTGTTCGCCCGTTTCATGGTCATAGATAACCGTGCCGACGGGAACCCGCAAGGTAATATCGGGGGCGGCAGCGCCGTACTGGTCGGAGCCACGGCCATTTTCACCGTTTTTGGCACGGTGCAGGCGGGCATAGCGAAAATCGATAAGGGTATTGATATTGCGGTCGGCAATGGCATAAATGCTACCGCCACGGCCACCGTCTCCGCCATCGGGGCCGCCTTTAGGGATAAATTTTTCGCGCCGGAAGCTGGCTGCGCCATTGCCGCCTTTTCCTGCGATCACTTCGATGGTGGCTTCGTCTACGAATTTCATGGTTCGCTTTTTTGCTTATAAATAGTTATTCTAAATCCAAATTGCGTTAACTGCATTTCGGAAAGGGATAAAAATAAAAATGCCGCTCACCTGATAGAGTGAACGGCATTGATTGTTTTTGAAACTGTGCTTATTCAGCCGCAATAACAGAAACGGTTTGCTTGTTGAGTGCGCCTTTTACAGAGAACTGTACGCTGCCATCAACCAATGCAAATAATGTGTGGTCTTTGCCGATACCCACGTTTGTTCCGGGGTGAAAACGGGTGCCACGCTGACGAACAATGATGGATCCTGCCGGGATTTCCTGACCACCGTACGCTTTAACACCCAGACGTTTGGATTCCGAGTCGCGGCCGTTGCGGGTTGAGCCGCCGCCTTTCTTTTGTGCCATGATTAGCTCCTGCTGTATTAAGGTAAGTCGAAATTAAGCTGTGATAGCTTCGATAACGATTTGTGTGTAATTTTGGCGATGGCCCTGGTGACGCTGGTAGTGCTTGCGACGGCGCATTTTGAAAATTTTCACTTTATCGTGACGACC
>LFRM01158161.1_pt1 | contig 21628 bp, 18 predicted proteins | sample 618341 | NCBI WGS metagenome assembly LFRM01 (sample SAMN03654438, study PRJNA283298) | anaerobic digester metagenome | isolation source: pool of bioreactors CSTR01a, CSTR02a, and CSTR03a thermophilic anaerobic... | place: Denmark: Kgs. Lyngby | collected 2014-05-21 | reverse complement strand
CAGCCGTCCTGCATCCGCCGCTTCCTTGAGCTGCTCAAGCGTATAAGCTGTATCCAGCGTAAACACACCGCTTTGAATGCGAAGCAAGAATCGCATATGCGCAGGGCACCCAAGCGTTTCGCCCAGATCGTGGCAAAGGGTTCTCACGTAAAAGCCTTTGGAGCAGCGAACATGTAAAAGCGCACCGCGCTTGTGCGTCATCCCATGATAATCCAGCCGATTCACCGTTACTTCACGAGTCGGGATATCCGCTTCAATCCCCTTTCGTGCCAGATCATAAAGACGTTGACCGTCCTTTTTGATCGCACTGAACATCGGCGGTCTTTGCTGAATCGTTCCTGTGAAGCTTGGGATCACGCCCTGAATTTGCTGCTCAGTTGGGTACGCATCCCCTACCCGAATAGCCGTTCCCTGCGCGTCCTGCGTATCGGTCGCGCTGCCAAAGGCAATCTCCGCAACATACGCTTTTTCTTTGTCCTGCATATAGTCAAATAGCCTTGCAGCTTTTCCAACCATCAGCGGCAATACGCCCGATGCCTCGGGGTCCAGTGTTCCCGCATGACCAATCTTCTCCCCGCCAAGCAGCCTGCGAACAAAACCGACCACCTGCGCAGAAGTCATGCCCGGAGGTTTGAGTACATTGATAAATCCGCACAGCGGCTCCTTTGGTTCTTCCATCGTCATACCTCAGTACTCCTATAAGCCTCTATGAGTGCTTTTTCGATTGCTGTCTGCGCTTCATCAAGCGTCATATCCAGACCACAGCCCGCCGCAAGCCGATGTCCCCCGCCGCCAAATTGCATCGCTGCTTCATCAACGCGGTAGGGAGCAATCGCGCGAAGGCTCGCCTTAACCCTGCCCTCAGGTGTTTCCCTCACAAAGTACGCAACCTTAACGCCCGTCACATCTATGGCATAATCAATCAATCCGTCTGTATGTCCTGCCTTTGCATCGACCTGCTCCATATCGCTTTGCGAGAGCCGCAAGCCTGCGCCTACGCCATCTGCAAACATATGCAGTGAGGGCAGCGCCTTGCCAAGCAATCTCACAAAGGCATGTTCTTTTTGTCTGAAAAGAATTCGACTATACTTAGCAAGCGGTAACCCAGAACACATCAGCATCGCCATCATCTCAAAGCATTCTGCATTTGTAGACTCGTAAATGAAGTTGCCCGTATCCGTTGACAGCGCTGTGTACAGGCAAATGCTCTCCTGCAAGGTTGGCCGCTGATCTTGATCCATGAACATTCGGTAAATCAGCACCGCAGTAGCAGGTGCTTGTCCATCAATGAAGTTAATCTGCGCATAGCCATCATTGGTTTGATGATGATCGATTTGTGCTGTCATCTTCGTGCGCTTGAATATTGCCTCGCCGCCGCCCATGCGATCAGAGCAGCTCACATCCACTGCAATGGCTAGGTCAAACAAACTCGGATCAGGTGCGTTTTCCGGCTTTACAATCCCGTCACTTGGCAGAAAATCCAAATAGGTTGGAATATCACCGTCAAGAATCAGCACCACCTGCTTATTTATGCTCTCAAGCCGAAGCTTAAGCGCAATCGCACTGCCTAGCGTATCGCCGTCAGGCGATATATGCGCGAACAGCAAGATGCTGTCCGATGCAAAAATAGCGGACAGCAATTGATTCATTTGATTTTGATTATTCATCGTCTTGCTCATCTGTGTTCTCCTGTGCCTGCACCTTCTTAAGCACAGACGCAATATGCAGACCATACTCAATGTTGTTATCCTGTTCAAAGATGATCTGGGGGGCATAGCGAATGATCATTCGATTACCCAATTCATGGCGCACAAAGCCCGCCGCCTTCTTCAGTGCCTCCATCATGGGTGCGCGATTTTCCTCTTCGAAAATGCTGATGTAGATCTTTGCAAAGCTTAAATCCCGTGTCACCTCTGCCCGTGTGACGCTAAAGGTACCCTGAATGCGGGGGTCTGATAGATCCTCGCGGATGATCTGATCCACTTCTCGCCGTACCTGCTCGCTAATGCGATCAATGCGTTGATAACTCACTTGTTTTCTCCTTATTATATAGGCTTCTAAGAATCCCACTGTCATTCTTCATAAACGACAGTGGGATTCTCATCATATGATTTCCCTTATCGCAAGGGTTTAAACCTTACCGTTCAATCTCTTCCATGACGAAGCACTCAACGATGTCGCCTTCCTTCATGTCGTTGTGGCCATCTAGGCTACAACCGCACTCATAACCGGTTGCGACTTCCTTAGCATCATCCTTGAAGCGCTTGAGGCTGCTCAGCTTGCCTGTGAAGACAACGACGTTATCACGAAGCAGGCGAACCTCGGCATTACGCTGGAGTTTACCATCGGTGATATAGCAACCTGCGATCATACCGGAACCTGTAATGCGGAATACGCTGCGAACCTCGGCATGGCCAAGGAGAACTTCCTTGTACTCAGGCTCAAGCATACCCTTCATTGCCTTTTGAATGTCCTCAATCGCCTGATAGATGACAGTGTAGAGGCGAACATCGACGCCTTCACGCTCAGCGGACTCGCGTGCGTTGGCATCGGGACGGATGTTAAAGCCGATGATGATTGCATCAAAAGCGGATGCGAGGTTGACGTCATCCTTGGTGATTGCACCAACTGCGCTATGCAAAATGCGCACGCGAACCTCATCATTGCTCATCTTCTCAAGTGCCTGCTTCACAGCTTCTACGCTACCCTGAACGTCAGCTTTGATAATGAGGTTGAGGTTGGTGATCTTGCTTTGATCAATATGGCTGAACAGGTTGTCAAGGGTTACCTTGGAAGCAGCAGCTACGCGAGCAGCCTTATACTTATCACGGCGTTCCTGTACAACCTGACGACCGAGGTGATCGTCCGCCAAAACCATCATGTCATCGCCTGCGCTAGGCACATCGTTGAAACCTGATACTTCCACAGGCATTGATGGACCTGCTTCCTGTACGCGCTCGCCACGGTCATTGACCATCGCACGCACACGGCCGCTAGCCATACCCGCAACGATATTGTCTCCAACGTGGAGTGTACCATTCTGAAGAAGAACGGTTGCGACAGGACCGCGTGCCTTATCCAGCTTTGCTTCGATGATAACGCCCTTTGCCAAACGGTTGGGGTTAGCACGGAGCTGTAGCATTTCGGATTGCAATAGAATCATTTCAAGCAAGGTTTCAACGCCTTCGCCTGTTGCGGCGCTAACGGGAACCATGATGATATCGCCGCCCCACTCTTCGGGAACCATTTCGTGTGCGGTTAGATCCTGCTTGATGCGCTCGGGGTTCGCTGTGTCTTTATCCATCTTGTTGATGGCGACAATAATCGGAACGCCCGCTGCTTTTGCGTGGTTGATAGCTTCAACGGTCTGGGGCATAACGCCGTCATCCGCTGCAACGACCAAGATCGCAATATCTGTGGACTGTGCGCCGCGGGCACGCATAGCAGTGAACGCTTCGTGACCAGGGGTGTCCAAGAATGTAATCACTTCTCCATTGACAGTTGCGGTATATGCACCGATGTGCTGGGTGATACCGCCCGCTTCGCCCGTGGTGACATGTGCCTCACGGATGCGGTCAAGCAGCGAAGTCTTACCATGGTCAACGTGACCCATGATAGTAACGACCGGAGGACGTGTTTCCAAATCTTCCTCGCCGTCTTCATAGTCACTATCGGTCATGACATCCTCTGCTGTCTTAGCAAGGTTCATCTCAAGCTCGACATCAAAGTCTGCGCAGACAAGGCTTGCCGTATCAAAATCCAACTCGCTGTTGATGTTTGCCATCACGCCAAGGAGCAGGAGCTTCTTGAGGATATCACCTGCTGGCTTACCGATACGCTCGGTAAGATCCTTAACAGTGATCGTTTCAGCGGTCATATACGCCTTTTCAATCTTGATGGGTGCCATCATCATCTGCGCGCTAGGCTTGCGGTTGCGAGCCTTACGGTTGCGGAAGCTATCGTCCTCGTAGGCGCCATTGCGGAAATTAGACCTCGCATTTTGTCTGCTGCGGTTTCTGCTTGCACGCTCGGGATCATGCTGACGAAGATAGCTCTTCTTATTAGGATCGTAATTGCTGACGCGCTCTTTTTCCACCGCGGGCGTGATTTCAGTTGTTGGCTTACGTGCACCGCCACCCATCGGAGGTCTGCCGCCGCCAGCACCGCCTGCGGGACGACCATAGCCGCCACCCTGAGCACCTGCGGGACGACCGTAGCCGCCTGCACCCTGAGCGCCTGCAGGACGGCCGTAAGGGCCGCCGCCGCCTTGCTGAGGATTCGCGGGACGACCGTAAGGGCCGCCAGCGTTCTGTGCTTGTGGATTAGCAGGACGTCCATAAGGACCCTGCGGATTTGCGGGACGGCCGTAGGGACCCTGCGGATTTGCAGGGCGTCCATAAGGACCACCAGCATTTTGTGCTTGTGGATTAGCAGGACGTCCATAAGGACCGCCTGCGTTTTGTGCTTGTGGATTTGCAGGGCGCCCATAAGGACCCTGCGGATTTGCGGGACGGCCATACGGTCCGCGAGGTGCACCGCCCTGAACTGGGGGGCGACCGCCTTGAACCGGACGAGCGTTTTGTGCGCCTTGAGCAGGTCTTGCTTGAGGTGCCTGAACAGGCCTGCCCTGTTGGGGGCGTACGGCTTGCGCAGAAGCTGCTTGAGGCTGAGCGGCCATAGCAGGCGCTGCCTGAGCTTCCGCTGCTTCTGCCTTAGGTGCTGCTTCCTTTACAGGTGCTGGTGCAGGCTGGGAAGCCTCTGCCTTCGCAGGAGCCGCTTCCTTCTTTTCAGGCGCTTGCACATTTACCGGAGCAGCTTCCTTCACAGTTGCTGCCGCCTTAACGGGCTGTTTTTCCTGCGCCGTATTTTCTGTCACGGTCTTCACCGCTTCCTTTAGAATCTCCACCTGCTTCTCCCCCTCCGCTGCCTTTACCGGAGCAGCTGCCACAGCTTCAGCTTTGCTTTGGACTTTTTCTGCCGGCTTAGCAGCATCCGCCGCCTTTACCGTTGCCTTCTGCGCCGCGTCCTTTGCGGCAGATTTTTTCTCTGCCACAGGCTCGTTCTCCTGCACTGCTTTTACCGTCTGTGCCTCCGCTGGCTCATCTGTATCAGGCATGGTAAATGCCTTGGTATGCTGGCGTACCAAGCGATCCTGCTCGGCCTGTTTCTCTTCCGCTCGGCGCTGCTCCTCTTGGCGTACAAACTGCGCCTCCAGCTTTCTCGCCGCCTGCGCCAGTTCATCCGTTTGTTTGCGCATGGAAGAAACGCTACCCAGCGTATTCTCCGCGCCCTTAAGCAGTTCCTTCATAGCATCCTTGAGTTTAACTTTGGTCATTGTACCGCTTGCACCCCCGCATATTTTTGCAATGTATTATATGTATTGGCTTTACAGCCGTGGTTCACCATCCAATTGAGTGAGCAATTTGGTTGCCATGTTTCCCTCGGGAAGCGTGATCACCATTCGCCCGCTCTTGCCGATACACCATCCGAGTGTACCTTCACTGAGTGTGTACAGCGCAACCTCATGCGCATCGCATGCATCCTGTACGCGTTTCTTTGTATTATCCGAAGCGCCTTCATCCAAAAATACAATTTTTGCATTCCCGCGCCTAATGGCATCCACGCAGGCTTCTTGGCCGCTTGTCAGCTGCCCAGCACGCATGCATAATCCCAAAAATCCTGCCACGCGATTTTCTACCGCTTCTGTCATACTGTTTTCTCCTGCTCCAATAGCAAACGGCTCATGGTTTCTGTTAGCTCTGCGTTTACTTCCGCTGAGAGCTTCACCTCAAGCTGCCTATCGAGCTGTCCCTGTTTTAGTGCACGACGCAAGCATTCAGCTTGGAAACAGCAGTATGCACCTCGTCCAGACTTTTTGCCCGTTGTATCAATGCTAACTTCACCCTCAGGTGAACGAACCACGCGAAGAAGTTCCTTCTTGGGTTTCATTTCGCGGCAACCAACACACATGCGCATTGGTGTTTTACGCGGTTTTGGCGACACTTATGTACACCTCTTTCGCTCTGCTTACGCCCGTGTGCATTTCTGCATTAAAGCGTATCGTCCTCGTTATCACCATAAGGCATTTCAAGCTCGATATCACGCAGATCAGGAAGTCCCGATTCCACATCATCACTCACTTGAATTTCATCTCCGAAATACTCTTGGAATCCAAGGGGTTCCTCAGGCATTTCTTCCATGGGCAGATCAAACATCTCAACCGCTTGGCTCTGGCTCTTGATATCAATGCGCCAGCCTGTAAGCTTTGCAGCTAGGCGAGCATTCTGACCTTCCTTGCCAATGGCAAGACTGAGCTGGTTATCAGGAACAACCACGCGGCAAGCCTTCTCGTTTTCTGCAACGAATACGCTTAGCACATGCGCAGGGTTGAGTGCGTTTGCAATGAATTCAGCAGGATCAGATGACCACTTAATGATATCAATTTTCTCGTTCTTAAGCTCGGTCACAACCCTTTCCACACGGTTTCCGCGAGGACCAACACATGCACCAACGGGATCGATCATGACCTCGGTGGAATGTACAGCCATCTTTGTACGGCTACCGGCTTCACGTGCAATGGATTTAATCTGCACGATACCCGCTGCGATTTCAGGCACTTCCATCTCAAAGAGACGCTTGACAAGGCCTGTATGAATACGGCTGACGCGAACCTGTGGACCGCGAAGCATTTCGCGGCCGCTGCGATTCACCTCAAGCACATAAACCTTAATGTGATCGTCGATTTGATACTCTTCGCCAGGCATGAACTCGCTCGTTTCCATAATGCCTTCGGTGCGGCCAAGTTCTACATATACGCCTCTTGGTTCAACGCGCTGGACAATAGCGGTTAAGATTTCGTTTTCCTTTTCGGAATACTCATCATAGATCTTGCCCTGCTCTGCCTCGCGAATGCGCTGCATAATGACCTGCTTTGCGGTCTGTGCGGCGGTTCTGAGGAATCCGCTTGGCGTTACATCGATCTCTGCAATGTCGCCCATACGGTAATCGGAGCGAATAGCAAGCGCATCCTCCAAGGTGATCTGGTTAGCAGGCTCTTCCACCTCTTCAATGATCATCTTGCGAGCGAATACATGCGCTACTCCCGATGCCCGATCCAGCGTAACGCTGAGATTGCTCGGTGCATTTTCATCGCGGGATACGTTCTTTTTATAGGCAGCCTTCAGCGCTTCTTCAATAGCACTAAAGAGCATATCTTCACTGATGTCTTTCTCACTTGCCAAGGCTTTGACAGCCGCGACGATTTCTGCCTGTCCGCCGCTTTGCTGATTTTTCTTTGTTGCCCTCATCTTTATTCCCTGCTTTCATCATTCTACTTCTAGATCTGAAAAATCTTCATTTTCCACATCAATTACGGGCTTTACAATCGCCACAGCTTTTCTGCTAAAGGAGACTTCTGCTTCGCTAGCATCCAGTATGGTTAGCGTTTCATCATCCATCTCATGCAAAGTGCCTTGGAACTGTTTGCTGCCATCCATTGGCGCAAAGAGCTTGACCTCCACCATCTGTCCGCGATTCTTCTGGAAATCACGCATGGTTTTGATTGGACGGTCAATTCCCGGGCTGGACACTTCTAAGAAATCGTAATCTATATCATCCAAAAGCGGCTGCACCGCCTTGTGATAGTGCTCGCAATCGTCAAGCGTGATGCCGTCTTCTTTATCAATATAAATGCATAGGCATTTACCGCGGCTTTCCTTTTGCAATACGACCTCCACAAGCTCAAAGGATAGATCCTGCGCAACCTTTGCCGCGCGTTCCTCAGCCGCCTGTACAGAGGACATCTTGGCACTGTTTGTGCCCTTATTCTTTGCCATAATAGCTCCTTCATGTCATCTTTGATCTTATGGTTAAAAAGCAATCAAAAAGAGCGGCATGCTATCGCTTTTCGCATCTTACATGCAAGCTTAGGCTGATGCCAAAGCACGGCTACCACAGCATCGCTGCAACAGTCGTTTGTGCACCCATCTAGGTGCACCGCACGTAAAACAAAAAGCGATATCCACTCTTTCGAAAAACCCTTCTTTCAAACAACTTACGCTGAATACACAATATTAAATCGCCCACAAATGTAAGCAAATAGAAGTATACCACAATCAATTTCGAAATACAAGCGTTTTGCGGATTGTGTCTATGAATTATTGGCTTTTGAGCCAATCTTTACACATTTAATATCATGTGCTAAACTGACTGGATTCAAGGAAGATTCAATCTTATTAGCCATATCGATGGGAGATGTGATGCCAATGCTATGTAACCTCTGTCCGCGTAATTGTCATGCCGAACGCACAAGCGATTTCGGTCTTGGTTTTTGCCGCATGGGCACCACGCCAATCGTTTCAAGAGCAGCTGCTCACATGTGGGAGGAACCACCCATCAGCGGCACTCGCGGAAGCGGGACCATTTTCTTTAGCGGCTGTTCGCTAGGGTGTGTCTTTTGCCAAAACGAGCCCATTAGCCGCCACCAGCTTGGCAAGGCCATGGACGCTCCTGCGCTCGCCAAGCTCTTTAGGCGCGTGGAATCCCTTGGCGTGCACAACATCAACCTTGTCAATCCCACTCACTTCGCCTCCGAAATTCTTCATGCACTGCGCATCTACAAACCCACTATTCCCGTGGTTTGGAACACGAGCGGCTATGAGCGTGTGGAAATGATCAACGCCGCCAAGGGGCTTGTGGATATCTATTTGCCCGACTTTAAATACGCCACTGAAAAGACCTCTCTGTCCCTTGCTAATGCACCCGATTATTTCGGCGTGACACTTCGCGCCATCAAAGCCATGTGCGAGCAGACAGGCGCTCCAGTCTACGATGACCAAGGCATCATGCAAAGCGGAACCCTTGTACGCCATTTGATTCTTCCCCTGCGCACTCGGGAGAGCATGATCATCCTTGATAGCATTGCATCGCAGCTACCCAGCGGCACGCCCGTGAGCCTCATGCGCCAGTATACGCCCATCAACGGCGTTGATGCCCCTGGACTTGATCGCCGATTGACATCTCGCGAGTATCATCGCGTTCTCGATCATATGATGTCCCTTGGTCTTGAAGGTTATTTGCAGGACAAGGACTCTGCCAACAGCGCATTTACCCCCGCCTTTATGGACGAGGAGAGCGTTAGCTTGTTTGAGGGAACGTAAGGAACGTTGGGAGGCTGCTTTTATGATAAAAGCACGCATGGGAGGGCAACAGCCCCAAACCCTCCCGAAAGCCCTTTTTGTGTTCAGCATAGGCTGTGTGATGAGATTCTTTTCATCACGCAGTCTTTTTTGTTGTCCTCCTGTTTACTCTTCCAATTGCATCATAATCATTCGGCTATCCATCTCGCGAATGAAACCGTCCGCCTCTAGCACGCCCTCCATATATCGCTGGATAATTGACAAGCTTTCCATCGATCCCTCGCCCTGCTATATGCCAGCCAATTCACTTGAAACATAGAAATAAGGCGTTGCCGCTTCGCGATAGGTACGGATCATCTCTTCGCTTACAGACCACAATCCATCATCGACAATATCAATCGTTTCCTTTGCATCCGCCATATCATATCGCAATTTTGCTTTGTCTGCTTCCTCTGCCGTTTCAAGCTGCAATTCAATTCGTGCGATATCATCTTCAAGTCTCCCAATATGCGCAGCAACGCTAGCATTGATCAAAGGCTCGTTATCATCAGGGAAGAACGCGTACGATTCAAACGCTAGATAATTCTGTACATACGATGCGAGGTACTCGGCCGCTTGCTCCATTCGCTTCGTATGGGGATTAATAAACATTATCGTGACGCGAAGATCCAAAAGCGGTGAAACACCTACATCCAGCGGCAATATCATGGGTACGCTGTATGCTTGATCGCTAAATTTTTCCGCATCCCAATAGGGTGTGTCCAAGGTGAAAAGTGCATTCTCACCGCTGTTTTGTGAATGGGGCACAAACCCTGCAAAATCAATCGCTTCAAATGCCGCGATGAGCTTGCGGAAAAGCAGCGTATCAAAACGGATCTCCTCCCCCGCTCTGGCTTGCACCGCAATATAGTTGTCCAGCAACTCCCTAAATAGCAAATTCTCAACGTCCTCCTCGGCAAACAGATTGATGCTATCCGCCTTATCTTCATAATCCATTTGGTAATTGGCAGCAAACGCCAAAAACTCAAGATAGGTTTTAGGCAGATCATCGGGCGAAAGACCGAGCCTTTTCAAGGCGGCTGTTCGGTAGCCCAAACCACTTCCCTGAACGTCGATGGGGATGCCGTAAAGCGTCCCGTCTCGCATCAGAACATCCGTGATAACAGGGTCCATTTGCATGACGATATCCGTGATCTCGGGATAGCCGCTCAAATCCGCAGCATACCCCTTGTCAATCACGCGCGTGATGGGATTCACCTGCGTATCCAGCATAATCACGTCCAGCGAATCGTCCCCATTGATCAACGCATTGGCGATCTGCTGAAAATCGGCGCAGGTCAGTGCGGATATCGCAATGCCCTGATCCGGATGTTTTTGGGAATACGCCATATGCGCATTGCTATATTGCTCACCCATCACCGTCAAGACATTGCCCTGCAAGTCTGGCTGGTCAAGCTCACGCACATACAGCGTTTGACCCTCTACAACCACAAACAGATCGCCGCATAATGACGCAGGAATCCATTCAAACCAAATCTCCATAGGCAAATATGCGCTTAATTTCAAAGGCTCCTGCATATTGGGAAAGGAATAGACCGCTCCCCCTGAAATAAAATAGGCGCTGTTATTCTCCTCCCGATAGACAACATTATGATCCCCAAAGGCTTTGGTTTCCCCAATCCGCGTGGATTCGAAACTAACAGGATCGAAAATATTAAGCAGATAGGGGGTTGCTTCGCTTGGATCTTGGGCATCGTCCGCGTCACCATCAACAGTAAGCGTCAATAGTTTTCCGTCGCGATAAGGGTATATCCCCTTGATATCGCTCGCTCTGATCACATCAATTCGCTCGCCTGTTTCCAGACCGTACATGATGCAAACCTGACTGGTTCGGTTGTTTGAACGATCATATTTGCATACGTACAGCACCCCGTCCTGCGTGAAGATACGCTGTGCATATTCGTCGATCTGCTCACCGTCTTTGCCTTCTATCATGTCATCTATTTGGAAAATCATATCATTGGGCGTTAGGTTTCCATTTGCATCTACCAGCATTCTAACGCTTTTGTCCTCATCATCAAAGAGATAAATAGCCTTACCAGCGCTAAAAAGCTTTGAGGTATTCGTAGCCATTAGCGAAGTCTCTTGATCATCGTCCAAGCGGTAGGCGTTCCCAATGAGCAGTACCTCAGACTTCTCCATCCCTGCCTGCCAATACTCAAAAGACATTTTCATCTCTCTTTCGTCAAATACCAAGAGATAGACCGTATCGTCATTCGCTGCGACAGAAATAATCTCCATATCCTCTTCCCCTGTTCCACTTTCGTATCTGAGGTTGATGCTCTGATTTTCGCTTGCAAGCGCCGACGTACATAGCATTCCGATTGCCAAAAGTATGAACAGGTATGATCGAATGATTTTCTTCATGTCGCTTCCTCCATTTACATTGGTTAAATAATCCATAATCATAAAACGGGTTGCGGATGGAAAATCTTGCATATCAATGCGCTGCGATTGAGCGCATACGAAAGAAGCCTTGCAGGCGGCATATCCGCTTCACCCGCAAGGCTTCTTCTATCTATCCGACTAGCTGCATTAACTACCCATCACGCGCCGAATCACTTGATGCATCTGATCCCATTTGCGTTCCATGTCCTTTACCAGTTCCATTTGCGTACGGCAGCGATCCAAATTATGCTCAGGCCTTGCAATATGGAAGTATACATCTCCGCTCAGGTAATCCGTTAGAAAGCGCGATCCGCATTCCAGCGTCATGAGTTTCGCACCCAATGGGAGCGTTTCAATTTCTCGCTCTGTCAGGCGATTCTTGCACGCCATTAAAAAGCCTGTTGTATACGCCTCAAACAGTTCAATGGACATGTGAACCTTGCTTAAATCCAACTCATCCTCCGATGCGGTGCTAGCACCAAAGCGTATGCTGTCGCCAAAATCATGCGCAGCCAAACCAGGCATCACCGTGTCCAAATCGATTACGCATAGAGGGGTACGAGTACGCTTATCAAGCATGACATTGTTGAGCTTTGTGTCGTTGTGCGTAACGCGAAGCGGGATCTCTCCGCTTGCCGACATTTGCATCAGCAGCCCCGCCTCCTTGTCGCGCGACAGATAAAACTCAATCTCAGGCATAGCATTCTTAACGCGGCCAAGCTTGTCCTTTGCAATTGCTTCACGAAGCTGCCGATACCGCGCAGGCGTATCATGAAATTGCGGTATCGTCTCAGATAGCGTATGGGCAGGAAAGCTGGCAAGCTGATTTTGGAAAGTACCAAACGCTACGCCGCTTTGGAGCAAGTCATGAATGGACTGCGGTTTTTCCAAGCATAGGCTATCGGTGACAAATTCATAGAGCCGCCAGAACTCCGCGTCCTCCGTCCTTAGATAATCATCGCCATCCACTGTTTGAACAAGGGTCAGTACATGGCGCGGATTATCATCATCTTTGCGGAGATGTGCGGTCACATCGATGATGTTTTGCATCAATGCAGGTACATCGCGGAATACATGTGAGTTGATCTTTTGAAGAATATAAAGGTGCGGGCGATCCGTCACCAGCAGATAGGTTTCATTGATATGTCCATTACCGTAGCGAGTACAGCTAATCGCATCGCCATCAAGCACAAAACGCTCGTAGATGTTTTTCATCTTTGATTACCCCCAAAGCTCTTTTGGATAAATTCCATCATCGCGCATCCTCTGGAGCGCTGCACGTACCTTCAGCATGTCGTCCGCATAGGTCACGCCATACCATTTTTCATTTGTCGGCAAAACCTGTACCGTTGCTTTTTTCTCCTGCAAGAGCTGATTTGGAATGAGCGGCAGGAAATACTCGCATTTCATGGGATTCACGGGCAAGTTCTCATCAAGCCACGGAGCGAAACGGGCCTCAATCTCCCCCATGATCGACTCATGAAAACCCCACAGATTCATGCTGACAAATGTTCCGCTTGGTACAAAGGTGAAGTCTGTGCCATTTTCCGTGAACGCCGCGCCGCCTTCGCGCGGCTCAATATGCGTGCGCTCCACAATACTCCGCAGCATGGCGCTTTCGTCTGTATCGCAAACCCCGCGCGCAACGTGACCGTTTTCTGTTAGGGTGTTTTCGACCTTGTAGCCAACCATCGCATGTTTGCTTGGGTCATCCAATTTTCCAAGAAACTGTGCGCAGCTCTCAAAGGCCGAACGCCCGTAGAAATCATCTGCATTGATCACGCATAGCGGTGCATCAATCAAATCCTTTGCGCATAACACTGCATGCGCTGTTCCCCATGGCTTGGTGCGCCCCTGCGGGATCTCATAACCCTCTGGCAGACAGTCAAGTCTTTGGTATGCGAATTCAATCTCCACATGGGTTTTAATGCGGTCGCTGATCACTTCACGAAACTCCGCTTCCAGCTCACGCTTGATAATGCAGACCACACGCTCAAAGCCAGCCTGCAACGCATCATAAATCGAATAATCAATCAAGATATGTCCCCCGTCATCCACAGGCGCTATCTGCTTAAGCCCACCGTAGCGGCTGCCAAGACCCGCAGCCATAATCACAAGAATCGGTTTTTTCATTGCTGCTTTTCCTTTCCATGCTTCCGTTTGGACACAGCAAAGCACGAGGCAGAAGATTATGCCCTACTTTGTCATTGATTATATTAAATTAGCCTTTAACGCCTCCGCCTGTAACGCCTTGAATAATGCGTTCAGACAGGAAGATAAACAGTATAAACGTAGGCAAGAACACGATAATAACCGCTGCAAACATGCCTGCCCAATCACCTGTGTACTTCATGGAGTTGATCATGGAGTATAGACCTACCGCAACTGGACGCTGCTGGTCACCGCTTGCAAAGATCAATGAGATGAAGTACTCATTCCAGATGTTAATGAAGTTAAAGATGCTCACTGTCACGATACCGGGCTGTGCCAGCGGAAGCATAATCCTCCAAAAGGTCGCGATCGGCGAGCAGCCGTCAATCGCAGCCGCTTCCTCATACGATCTGGATAGGTTAGAGAAGAATGATAACAGAAAGATCGTCGTATACGGGACATTGATGCCCACGTACAGGAAGATCAGCAGCATTCGAATGGTGATGTCCTGCTTTAAAAGTTCGAGCTGCGTGACGACGCCAAAGAGCGGCAAAATAATCATCACAACCGGAACACCCATTGCAGCCACAAAGCCACTTTGAATCGTGCGATTTAGGAAGAACTTGAAGCGTGAAAGCGCATAAGCAGCAGGTGCACAGACCAGAATCAGCACCACTGCAGATATGGACGCATACATCAGTGAGTTCATGAAGAACACCGATACATTCTGACTCGTCCATGCCTTCACGTAGTTCTCAAAGTGCAGCCCTGTGGGGAATGACAAGGAGGTACCTTTGAATATTTCTCTGGTGGTTGCAAGGCTTGCAGCCACAATTCAGCCGAGAAGCACAAAGGTGAAGATAACCCACAGCGTCAGGATAATATAGCCGGGCGCAAGCCTGAGCTCGTTTTTCCAAATAATTTTATTGCGAATTTGCTTTTCTTTCTTAGCCATCGGTCATATCTCCCTTCGTTAAAATTCATAATCATCTTTCTTGATGACAACATTCGTGATCATGAAGACGCATACTACGCAAACGCCCATCAGCACACCAACTGCTGCACCAAGACCAGCATTTCGTTCAGTTACCGCATTACCTGCGCCAAACACCTGCAGGTAGAGGTAGACCATCGGGGTAATCGTCTGATTGCTGGCGGTAACGGTTGAAAAGAGCTGTGACCAGACAAAAAAACCGACCGATGTAATCGACCACATCGTAATATTGGTTTTAAACACCCCGCGAAGCAGCGGCAGTGTGATATGCCTGAATTGCCGTATTTTGTTTGCGCCATCAATGGTAGATGCTTCAAACAGATCCGTCGGAATTTTTTCAATGCCGCTGGAGAAAATCAGCATATGATAGCCAACCATACCAAAGCAATACGCAAAGAGGAGTGACCAGAACATATGCGTCGGGTCCGTCCATTGGATGGCAGCAAGCTTTTCCCACCCGAGAAATTTAAAGAGACTGGTTAAAAGACCATACCTTGTGTTGTACACGTATTGCAGCCACATGGTAGCGAGTGCAACTGCGCTAACGATATTAGGCATATAGATTACTGCGCGGAAGAATCGCTTGAAGCGAATACCGCTGTTGAGAATCACGGCAAATAGCAGCGCAATCGACATAACCACAACGCCGCCTACCGCCCAAATGCGGAACAAGTTCCACATGGATGTGCGAAAGAGCTGGGTGCCGTATAAGCTCGCATAGTTTTCTAGCCCTGTAAACGTCCACTCTGAGGAGGGTGCTGTTACGCTTTCCACCTTATAGAAGCTCATGAAGACTGTACGGATAATGGGATAGAGAAAAACCAAAACGAAAAAGATCAAGGCGGGCGTAAGGAAAGTCACGATCATTCCTCGATTTTTTTTCATGCCATTCCCTCCTCTTTATTCATAATGAAATGGAGCAGCGAAGCAACAAGCTTGATCGCTTCATGCAACGCTGCTCCAAAAAGAGATTTTACTGATTAGGAGTCAGTGGTTTTGATATTACTTTGTTGCAGCTTCCATCGCATCCACAAAGCCCTGTGCGTCGATTGTGCCGCTAACGAGCTTCTGGAAGTTTTCCTTGATGATGGGGGTTACGTTTGCATTGTCTTCAATGCCTGCTGCCCAGCTGTAACGAGTGGTGAGGCTTTCCATAACGGGCTGAACGGCCGCGAGCATTGTGGGCCATTCGGTGTTGGTTGTGTCAGAAGGAATACCAACGGACTCAATGCTCAAAAGAAGGTCAAATTCGCCCTGGGTGATATACTTAATGATGTCAAAAGCTTCTGCAGCAACTTCGGTCTTTGCATTGATTGCAAGGGTCTGTGCGCCAAAGTTTGCAGCTTCTACGCCGTCAACGCCGCCTTCAAGTGCGGGATATGCGAAGCAGCCCCATACAAAGTCAGGACCGGTCATTGCTTTGACTTCGTTGGGTAGCCAAGAGCCGTTTAGGTACATTGCAGCATCGCCAAGTGCGAGCTCGCCATTCTGGTTTGCGGGCCATACGGAAGAGCCGATGGTGGGGCTTAGGTAGCCCTTCTCATACAATTCCTGATAGTCCTGTGCTGCCTGCAATACTGCAGGGGTTTCTGCCCATAGGCCATTCATCACAACGTCATGAGTGCCTGCTTCGCCGAGCAAATGGGAGAGATGATAGCCGATCATGCATTGGATGTAAGCATCGTCGCATGTGATCGGGATATAACCAGCAGCCTTGACTTTTTCGCAAACATCAAGCAGTTCCGCCCATGTGGTGGGGTTTGCTGTGATGCCGGCTTCGTCAAAGATCTCTTGGTTGTAGAACATGTTAAATACGTTGGGCTGATAAGGGATGGACATGAGTTTTCCGTTGCCAGCTTCGCGGCAAGCGCCGATCAGGCTAGCGATTGCTGTTGCTTCATAATCGTTTGCAGCAGACAATTCTTCAAGGTCAAGAAGATATTTGCCCCATGTTTTATTCACACGGTCGATATCCTCGTCAAACAGGTCAATGACTGTGCCGGCTTCCAGCGCAGGCTCGAGTCCTTCGCGGATGCCTGTGCGGCCTTTGAACTGAAGATCAACAGTGTTGCCGCTTGCTGCCACATAAGCATCAACGGCTTTCTGGATGACCTGACCCTGAGGTTCGGTACTCTCCCACATCGACCAATAGACAATCGTTTTGCCCTCAGCGGATGCAAATGCACACAATGATAGAACCATCGATAAGACCAACAGGAACGACAAGACCTTTTTCACAGAAAGTTCCTCCTTTAAGATATTTAATTGAACAGGTTGAACGACTCACCCGTCATTCTTTACCAAAATACTATCATGTTTATGTGCAACATGACAGAGAATAACGTCCGAAAAAATAGTAATATCTTCCGTTTATCTGCAAAACATGCTATAATGTAAAAAATCTATCGAAAATGGATAACGAGGAGGCCTCCCTATGCTTAACCATGATTATCTCCAGCGGCTAGGCGGTTTGCTTGATATTCTCTATCTTTGCACAGGCATAAAATTCGCGCTTCTTGATCACAACGCAAAAGAGGTCTATGCAAGCAGCTTTAAAACAAAATTTTGCAGCTTAATTGAGAATTCCGAAGGCGGATATCAACGCTGCGTAGCATGCGACGATCTCGCCCTGGTAGATGTACGCAAGCACGGCAAACGAAAAAAATATCTTTGCCACGCCGGGCTTTTTGAGCTTGCAATGCCCGTCGTTGAAAACGGCGAAACCATCGCCATCATTCTATATGGTCAAGTTCTAGACGACACCCCACGCACCGAGCAATGGAAGCGAGTATCCGATGCATGCGCTTGGTATCCCGACCAAGCCGAGCTATATCAAGCCTTTCTGAAATTGAGCCGCATGTCCGCCCAGCAAATGTCCGCATGCATGGAAATCGTCCGCGCATGCTTAAGCGAAGCGCGCATTGCAAGCCTCATGCCCAGCCAACGCGATGACGCCCAGCTACTCAAAAGCTATATCGATGCCCATTTTAATGACACGCTCACCACCGAATCCCTATGCAATGCCCTCAATGTCGGCAAAACCAAGCTCTACGAGCTTTGCGACAAGCATTTTCAACAAACGCCAATGCAAATTGTTGCCAATCGACGCATTGAAGCTGCATGCGATATGCTCGAAAACAGCAAACAAAGCATCCGCGCCATCGCCAGCGCCGTAGGCATCCCCGACGAAAATTACTTCACCAAAGTATTTAAAAAACACGAAGGCACGACCCCCAGCCAATATCGAAAAGCCAACGAGGTCGTGCCTTATATCCTGCGCGAGCAAGCAATGCAGAGGTAATGGCGTACGGCAAGCGCCCCATCGTGCCTTGCCGCCTCCCCACGTATAGCCCTTTTTTGAGGGATCGCGGAAAGAAATTATTTATTCCTGCCCACTTACCCATTGACATAGTAGGTTAATTGGTTTATTATGCTACTAATCAAGTTAAAGGAGTGATGCTACGATGACTAGCTGCAATAATTTTCGAATGTGTGGTTTCTACTAAAATAAAGCGTAAGCAAATTATAAAATTTTAGGAGGAACTACTCATGTCAAATAAAGATTATAAATTTGAAACACTCCAACTTCATGTCGGGCAGGAAACCGCAGATAGCGCCACCGATGCACGCGCAGTCCCTATTTACGCCACAACCTCTTATGTGTTCCCCGATAGTGCTGCCGCGGCAGGGCGTTTCGCGCTGACTCAGCCCGGAAATATATATACCAGACTGATGAACCCCACCAACGATGTGTTTGAAAAGAGGATTGCAGCACTTGAGGGCGGCATTGCGGCGCTCTCAGTTGCCAGCGGTTCAGCGGCTGTAACCTATGCAGTGCAGAACATCACCCGTGCAGGTGACCATATTGTTTCCGCACGCAATGTATACGGTGGTACCTATAATCTATTTGCCAACACCTTGCAGGAGCAAGGAATCGAAACTACCTTTGTTGATCAAACCAACCCCGATAATTTCCAAGCTGCCATCAAGGACAATACCAAACTCATCTTTGCCGAGACCTTGGGCAATCCCAATTCCGATGTGATTGACTTGAAGGCTATTGCAGACATCGCCCATCAAAACGGGATTCCCTTTATTGTTGATAGCACCTTCGCAACGCCCTATCTATTGCGCCCCATTGAGTATGGCGTGGATGTGGTAGTTCACTCTGCAACGAAATTTATCGGTGGACACGGCTCGGTAATGGGCGGAGTCATTGTAGACGGCGGGCAGTTTGACTGGGCACAAAACGATAAGTTCCCAGGTCTTTCAAAGCCGAATCCATCCTATCATGGCGTGGTGTTTTCCGAGGCAGTAGGCGCGGCAGCCTATGTGACCAAAATCCGCACGACCCTCCTGCGTGACCAAGGAGCTGCGCTTTCGCCCTTCAACTCCTTCTTGCTATTGCAGGGCTTGGAGACACTCTCCCTCAGGCTGGAACGTCATGTGGAAAACGCATTGAAAGTAGTAGCATTTCTGGAAAAACATCCTCTTGTGAAGCGAGTCAATCACCCATCACAGGCAACAGGGCGCGCACTGGAACTGTATCGCAAATATTTCCCAAAAGGAGCAGCGTCTATCTTCACGTTCGAGTTAAAGGGCGATAAGGCTTTGGCGCAGAAGTTTACCGAGAGCCTCGAACTATTTTCACTCCTTGCTAATGTGGCTGATGTGAAATCGCTGGTGATTCACCCAGCATCCACAACCCACTCACAGCTTTCCGAGGAAGAACTTTTGGCAGGAGGCATTACGCCAACCACCATCCGCTTGTCCATAGGTACAGAACATATCGACGACATTCTAGCTGACTTGGATCACGGCTTCCAGGCAGTAAGCCAATAAATCCAATATAAACCCATGGGGCTGTTGCAAAACAGCCGTTATCTTACAGAATAGTAGTAAATACACAAAAATCCACCTGCGAATCAAGTAATTCGCAGGTGGATTTTGTTGTTATTGTCTTTTGAAAAGACTTCTGCAACAGCCCCATGTCTATACAGAACGGCTCAAAAAGGAATAGTAAAGCATTTTTTGCTGCTTTGCATGTTTAGTCTGGGAGCTTCGCTCTTTTCATAGCCCTAAGCCCATTATATGTCCTATCCCCAACATAAGCCGTTTTTCAGGGGAGATACGGCAAGGGCTGCCGCCCCTACACCCCGCTCAGGGTTTCACCGTGAACCCATTTACAGGCTTCGCCCTCCTCCTATCCCCAACACAACCCTCCAGTCTCCCCCCACCTCGCAAAAACGGAGAGCCTTGCTCGGCTCTCCGTTTTGATTATGCACTTTTCTCAAACTGCGCTTGATAAAGCTCCTTGTAGAACCCTCCACGGGCTAGAAGCTCTTCATGCTTGCCCTGCTCTACGATATCGCCATCCTTCATGACCAGAATCAGGTCTGCATCTCGGATGGTGGAAAGTCTGTGAGCGATGATGAAGCTTGTGCGCCCCTTCATCAGTTCATTCATTCCCTTTTGGATCAAGGCTTCGGTTCTGGTATCAACTGAGCTTGTCGCCTCATCAAGAATCATGATCTTAGGATCGGCGAGGATAGCGCGTGCAATGGTCAAAAGCTGCTTTTGTCCTTGCGAGATATTACTGCTTTCTTCGTTCAGCTCCATTTGATATCCATTGGGCTGCGTCTTGATAAAGTGATGCGCATGCGCTGCTCTTGCAGCCTTTACCACTTCTTCATCCGTTGCATCAAGGCGGCCATAGCGAATGTTTTCTTCAATCGTGCCATTAAATAGCCAAGTATCTTGAAGCACCATACCAAAGAGCAAACGAAGCTCATTTCTGTCAAAGTCACGAATATCGTGCCCATCGACCTTGATGCTGCCGTCTGTCACGTCGTAAAAACGCATGAGCAGGCGCACCATCGTTGTTTTACCTGCGCCCGTAGGTCCGGCAATCGCAATCCGCTGCCCAGGCATTGCATCGGCGCTAAAGTCATTGATGATCGTGTGATCGGGCGCATAGCCGAACTTCACATGGTCAAAGCTGACCTCGCCTTTGATGTCTTTAATGGAAACAGGATTCTCGATCTTTTGTACTTCTTCCTCTTCTTCGAGGAATTCAAATACGCGTTCACCAGCCGCAACGGTGCTCTGGATTACGTTTGCAATCTGCGCCACCTGCGCGATCGGCTGATTAAAGGAGCGTACATACTGAATGAAGCTCTGGATATCGCCGACCGTAATCAAGCCGGATGCTGCATATGCGCTACCCAGCACAACAGAGGCAACATAGCCGAGGTTACCGATCAAGCCCATCACAGGGTTCATCAGACCGGAGAGAAACTGCGATTTCCAAGCGGAGTTAAATAGCTTGTTATTGGTGCGGTCAAACTCTTCCGTCATTTCGTTTTGCGCATTAAACGCCTTTACGACCACATGACCGCTGAATACTTCCTCTACCTGTCCGTTCACTTCGCCAAGGTATTTCTGCTGACCAACGAAGTATTTCTGGCTCTTTTTAACGATGATGCTTACGAGTATTGCTCCGATTGGCAATATGCACAGTGCAACAAGCGTCATCTGCCAACTGATCGATAGCATCATCACCAGCACACCGATGAGTGTTGTGGCGGAGCTTACGATCTGGGTTAGGCTCTGGTTCAGGCTTTGCCCGAGTGTGTCAACGTCGTTTGTAACGCGGCTTAGCACCTCGCCATGTGTGACGCGATCAAAATAGCTCATGGGCATGCGGTGTACTTTTGCAGCAAGATCCTTGCGCAAATTATAACTGACCTTCTGGGAAATTTGCGCCATGATCATCCCTTGAATCAAGCTCAGCAATGAAGAGATTGCATACAGACCAAGCAGCCACAAAAGAAGCTCTGCCAGCTTTGTAAAATCGACGCCTGTACCGCCGCCTAGCTTGCTCATGAGTCCATTGAAG